>OOCJ01001254.1_pt1 | contig 12436 bp, 9 predicted proteins | sample 1671481 | NCBI WGS metagenome assembly OOCJ01 (sample SAMN06348161, study PRJEB24527) | human gut metagenome | biome: human gut; feature: ankylosing spondylitis patient; material: feces | host: Homo sapiens | place: China | collected 2015-10 | reverse complement strand
TTTAGGAACAGAACAAGCCCCTAACAATAAGACAAACAATGCCACTACTGATACTAATTTCACTTTCATAATCTTTGTTTTCTTCAAATAAGGTGCAAATATACGTTTTTTAGTTTGAACATGAGGTCTCAAAAGGACCACAAGTATAAAGATACTTCTATAACGATGCAATTGTCTAGATATTGCTGCATGCTAAATCAAAATTATAGTTGTTTTTACCGCTTTTTCATGATTATTGCGTAAGTTTGTGACAAAACAAAAATATATGGTTGAGATAGGAAAATATAACACGCTGAAAATAGTGAAAGACCTTGACTTCGGGGTTTATCTGGATGGAGGTAACGGGGTGGAGATCTTGTTGCCGACTCGTTACGTACCTAAAAACGTGAAGCCCGGGGATGAGGTCGAGGTGTTTATTTATCATGATAATGAAGGGAGGTTGATCGCTACTACCGCACGTCCTCTGGCAACGGTCGGGGAGTTCCAGTTCATGGAGGTAAAAGACGTGAATAATGCCGGCGCATTTCTGGAATGGGGTATCATGAAAGATTTGCTCGTTCCTTTCAAGGAGCAGAAAATGCCGATGAGAGAGGGGAAATGGTACTTGGTCTATGTCCGGCTGGATCATGTGACAGGACGTATCATGGCATCCGCACGTATCGAGAAGTTCTTGAACAATACCCCTATCGATTACGAGCAGAATCAAGAGGTTCAGTTATTGGTAGCCGACGAGACGGATCTTGGCTATAAGGTGATCATCAATAACCAGCATTGGGGATTGATCTATTATAATGAGGTATTCCAGCGTCTTGAGAAAGGCGAGCATCTGAAAGGCTATATAAAAGAGGTACGTGAGGATGATAAGATAGATGTGAGCCTAACGCCGCAAGGCTACCAAAAGGTAGAGGGGATCGCCGGCGTCATTCTGGAAGCGATGAAAACACAAGGGGGATACATCCCGGTACACGACAAGAGCGATCCGGACGTGATCTATTCCTTATTCCGCTGTAGCAAGAAAGCTTTCAAACAAGCGATCGGGGCACTCTATAAGCAACATCTTATCACGCTGGAAGATGGCGGGATACGGCTCGTGAACGAGAAGTGACCCATTTATATAAAAAAAGTCAATGGAATCCGTTACAGAATCCATTGACTTTTCTTTATAAATCCATTGAGTTAGCGAACGGATTCCATTGACTTTCTAATCCAGCTTCAATACGGCCAAGAACGCTTTTTGCGGAACTTCTACCGTACCGATCTGCTTCATTCGTTTCTTTCCCTCTTTCTGTTTTTCCAGCAATTTACGCTTACGGGAGATATCGCCTCCATAACATTTCGCCGTCACGTCTTTACGGACAGCCTTAATTGTCTCACGAGCGATAATCCGATCTCCTATCGCCGCTTGGATAGCGATATCGAATTGCTGGCGGGGGATCAACTCTTTCAGTTTCTCGCACATACGACGTCCGAAAGTAACGCTATTATCCACGTGCGTCAATGTAGACAAAGCGTCTACCGGCTCACCGTTCAACAGGATATCTAATTTAGCCAACTTACTGGGACGGAAATCATGTAAATGGTAATCGAAAGAAGCGTACCCTTTTGAAATACTCTTCAACTTATCATAAAAGTCGATTACGATCTCGCCCAACGGCAAGTCATAATGAATCTCGACACGATCACCTGAAATATATTCTTGCTTAAGCAGGACGCCACGCTTACCCAGACAGAGTGTCATGATCGGGCCGATATAGGTAGTGTTCGTGATCACGGAAGCACGGATAAACGGCTCGTCGATATGATCAATCAAGGTCGGGTCCGGCAAGCCTCCCGGATTATGTACCTCGATCTCCTCCCCTTTCTTTGTATGCACGATATAAGAAACGTTCGGTACAGTGGTTATCACATCCATATTGAACTCACGATCCAAACGCTCCTGAACAATCTCCATATGCAACAAGCCCAAGAAACCGCAACGGAACCCAAAACCCAGCGCGGCGGAACTCTCCGGCTGGAAAGTCAAGGAAGCGTCGTTCAACTGTAATTTCTCCAATGACGCACGAAGGTTCTCGAAATCCTCGCTATCGATTGGATAGACACCGGCGAAGACCATCGGCTTCACCTCCTCAAAACCGGCGATCGCGTCTTTAGCCGGGCGAGACACATGAGTGATCGTATCACCGACACGCACCTCCCGGGACGTCTTGATACCGGAAATGATATATCCTACGTCTCCCGTCCGGATCTCCTCACGGGGGCACATATCTAATTTCAATATACCTACCTCGTCGGCGTCATACTCTTTTCCTGTAGCGATAAACTTCACATGGTCACCTTTACGGATCACGCCGTTTACCACCTTGAAGTAAGCGATAATACCACGGAACGGATTAAAGACGGAGTCAAAAATCAAACACTGCAACGGGGCCTCCGGATCACCTTTCGGGGCCGGGACCTTCTCCACGATCGTATTCAAGATCTCGGTCACTCCCTCGCCTGTCTTTCCGCTCGCCCGTAAGATATCCTCACGAGGGCAGCCCAACAGTTCCACGATCTGGTCCTCTACCTCCTCCGGCATGGCGCTAGGCAAGTCAATCTTGTTCATCACCGGAATAATCTCTAAGTCATTCTCTATCGCCATATACAGGTTAGAGATGGTTTGCGCCTGAATACCTTGGGCCGCGTCCACGATCAGCAACGCACCCTCGCAGGCGGCGATAGAGCGGGAAACCTCATACGAGAAGTCCACGTGCCCCGGAGTATCGATCAGGTTCAGTATATATTCTTCACCCTTATAATTATACTTCATCTGGATCGCATGGCTCTTGATCGTAATACCACGCTCACGCTCTAAATCCATGTCGTCAAGGACTTGAGCTTGCATGTCTTTACCTTCTACTGTCTTGGTATACTCAAGCAAACGGTCTGCCAAGGTACTTTTCCCATGGTCAATATGAGCAATAATACAGAAATTGCGGATATTCTTCATCTGCCAAATTTATTTTTAGGTACGCGAAGATAGGAAATTTAGCCTAAATACTATACTTTTGGCATACCATTTGTTGTTAATAGTATATGACAATACAAGAAATAAATAAAGCATACAACCGAATTATCGGTTCATTAGACGAAAAGGAGCTAAAGAATGCGTTCGATTTTCTCCAAGGTTTAATAGCGGGAATACGTGAGTACTCATTCCAAGACAGGTTGAACGAGCTACAAGATACTTATAAATATATGTTGCGATACCGGATCGAGGGGGCTAAAGATCCGATGCAAGACCAGATATACAACAACTTGATCGCATCCAGCTATGAGTTCGCGGATATAGTGAAGCACAAGGCCTTATCGGTAGATTCGCCTCTCTCCTATTATAGCCGTAGGCGAATGATGCAAAAGGAGCTTACCAACTATGACCAGCTCCACAAGGTCTTGAGAAACGCCTCTCTGGTGAAGATAGAGACTCCGACCGGAACCATCACGGAGCAGCAGCAAATCGAATCCGCCACGATCCTATTATTCAATAAGATCTGGACCTCGAATCCTCTCAATAAGGAAGAAATAGCCTCCATCAGGAACCTATTGAATGACCAAGAGTTGCCTTTTATCATCGGTAGCCAAATCGTATCGGCATTAATGTTGGGATTGCAAGCCGCTTTCGATAAGGAGAAACTGCTATTATTATTCGATGCGGCCAATATCCAAGAAGACGAGATTCGTTACCGCGCGTTGATCGGGATTCTCCTGACGCTCTATACCTATAGGAAACGTACGGCGCTATATCCGCAGATAGCGGATCGACTAGCGGCTTTATCCGAGGGATTTCCTAATTTCACGAAAGCGATCCGAACGATTACCCTTCGTTTTATCCTAGCCCGTGAGACAGAGAAGATCACCCGTAAGCTACAAGACGAGATCATTCCGGAGATGATCAAGCTAGGCCCTAAAATCAGTCAAAAGATAAACTTAAAGGATATCAATCCGGAACTTCTCGGAAACGAGATGAATCCGGAGTGGCAGAATATGTTATCGAACAGCTCCTTAGGGAAGAAAATGGAGGAGTTCAGCGAACTGCAACAAGAAGGCGCGGACGTAATGCACTCTACTTTCGTGCACCTAAAGCATTTCCCCTTTTTCCGGGAACTGGGTAACTGGTTCATGCCATTCACGACCGAGCATTCCGCTTTTGGCAATCAGTTGAGCAAGAATCAAACGGAAAAGGACATGCTAGATTCCATGACTCTTGCGGCATTCATGTGTAATTCCGATAAATACTCCTTATATTTCAGTATGATGCAATTGCCGGATCAAGCCCGTCAAATGATGATGGGACAATTTGGTAGCCAAGCCTCCGAGATGATTCAGCAAACGAAGGAGGAATTGATCAGTAAACGGGGAAAACTGGAAATCATATCCGGACAGTACATACAGGACTTGTATCGTTTCTTCAAACTTTATCCGGGACATCTGGATTTTGATGACATATTTACATCTGCGCTAGACTTTCATAACCTGCCAATTTTGCAGCCTTACGTCAGTGATGAGGAAAGTTTGACAACTATAGCGGAGTATTATCTCCGGAAGAATTACTTCCTCGACGCGCTCACGATCTACAATCGCTTATCCGATGCAAATCAAGAAAGTGATATCTTATTCCAGAAAATCGGTTACTGCAAACAAATGAATGGCGATATACAAGGCGCCTTGGAGGCTTATTTACATGCGGATCTTATCAATCCGGACAGTAAATGGGTTATTCGCCGGATCGCCGGTTGTTACCGTACCTTAAAGCAACCGGAAGAAGCGTTGAAATACTATCATCGTTACGAGGCTTTCAATCCGGATGATTTATCGATCCAAATATGTATCGGCCACTGCCATCTTGAACTCAAGAATTATAATGAGGCGCTGAAATATTATTTCAAGGTAGATTATCTGGACAATAAAAGCACGAAGGCTTGGCGTCCGATCGCTTGGTGTTCTTTCTTGACCGGTAAATACGATCAGGCCCGTAATTATTACAAAAAGATCATGGATAATCAACCCAACACCCAAGATTTCTTGAATGCGGGACATACGGAATGGGCATTACAGAATATAAAGGGAGCGCTTGCTTTTTATAAAAAAGCCGTGGAGAAAGAGTCCGGTGATTTCTCGAAGTTCCAAGAGCAGTTCAATCAAGATATCCCCGATCTTCTTGTAGCGGGAATCGAGGAGGCGGAAGTGCCGTTGATGATGGATCAACTCCGGTATTCCTTGAGCGATATATTCTAACTAGTCATCCAACAATTTGAGAAGACAAGAAAAAATATCGTATGAAAGAGATGATACTAAAGACAAAGCGACTCCTATTAAGGGAATTAAAACAAGATGATTTTGATGATATCTGTAAGCTTTTACAAGATCCGATTGTAATGTACGCTTACGAAGGAGCGTTCAGTAAAAAAGAGGTACAAGAATGGCTTGATAAGCAATTAAGGAGGTATCAAAACGATGGCTTTGGCTTATGGGGGATGATAGAGAAAGGCAGCGGAGAGCTTATCGGTCAGTGTGGTCTCACCTATCAAGAATTCAACGGTCAACAGGTTCCGGAGATCGGTTATTTGCTTAGGGCGGAATACTGGCATAAAGGTTATGCTACCGAGGCCGCCATAGCTTGTAAGGAATACGCCTTCAATATCCTTAACTTCGACAAAGTATACTCCATCATACGGGACACAAATATCCCCTCTCAAAAAGTAGCACTAAGAAACGATATGAGGGAAATCGCAAATTTCATAAAACATTATCGCAATATCGATATGCTTCATTTAGTATTCTGCGTGGATAAGTCATAGTTATCAAGCGGAAAGACTGGGATTCGAACCCAGGGAGCGGTTACCCGCTCACCGCATTTCGAGTGCGGCCCGATCGACCACTCCGGCATCTTTCCTTGTGGTTGACGTGTACAAAAGTACATAAAATATAGTATCGTTATTCTCTTGAAAGGCTAAAATTACTTTATCAAATACAAAAAAGGGCATTCTTCACAGAACGCCCCTCTTTAAAACATATAACTAATACCTCTAAATTACTTGAAATAACGATTATATAAACCTTCAAATCCTTTGCCATGACGTGCCTCGTCTTTGCACATCTCATGTACGGTATCATGGATTGCGTCCAAATTCTGTTGTTTAGCCAATGTAGCGATACGTTTCTTGTCCTCGCATGCGCCAGCCTCAGCTTCCATACGCTTTTTCAAGTTAGTCTTCGTATCCCAAACTACGTCGCCAAGAAGCTCTGCGAACTTAGCAGCGTGCTCAGCCTCTTCCCAAGCGTAACGCTTGAATGCCTCAGCTACCTCAGGATAACCCTCACGGTCTGCTTGACGGCTCATGGCCAAATACATACCAACTTCGGTACATTCTCCCATAAAGTGAGCGTTCAGACCTTCCAAAATCACTGGGTCTACACCTTTAGCAACACCTAGTACATGTTCGTCAACGAACTGCAACGCACCTTCTGTCTCTACTAATTCCTTAAATTTGCTTTTCGGTTGTTTACATTGAGGGCAGAACTCAGGAGCCTCATCACCTTCGTGTACATAACCACATACTGTGCAAATCCATTTCTTTTTCATATATCGCAAAATTTTTATTGGTTGTATGGCACAAAATTAACTAAACTATCCGATACTACCATAATTCATCGATAGATTAATTCTATGTGTTAATCGATAAAAACTATGGAACTTATTTTTGACAGCGATTGTTTACTAAGTAAATATTTATTTATATGGATACATCAAAGATTATTAGTTTATTAGGAGACAAAAGTGATTATTATTTAAATCACGTATGTAAGACTATTGATAAATCGCTGCTTCATCTTCCATCACCCACTTGCGTGGACGATGTGTGGGGCAATTCAGATAGAAACATACAGACTCTCAATAGTCTGCAAACCTTGTTGGGGCACGGAAGATTAGCTAACACCGGATATGTTTCTATCCTCCCGGTAGATCAAGATATCGAGCATACCGCAGGGTCTTCCTTCGCTCCAAACCCCATTTATTTCGATCCGGAGAATATCGTAAAATTAGCGATCGAGGGTGGTTGCAACGCAGTCGCTTCTACGTTCGGCATACTAGGGTCAGTCGCACGAAAATATGCCCATAAGATTCCATTCTTGGTAAAACTAAATCATAATGAGCTTCTTACTTATCCGAATTCTTACAATCAAATCGTATTCGGTACGGTGAAGGAAGCATGGAATATGGGCGCCGTAGCTGTAGGGGCCACGATCTATTTCGGATCAGAGCAAAGCCGACGTCAGCTAGTCGAGATTGCCGACGCATTCGAGTATGCCCATGAACTAGGTATGGCGACCGTATTATGGTGCTATTTACGAAACAGCTCTTTTAAAAAGGATGGCATCGACTATTCCGCGGCAGCCGATTTGACCGGACAGGCTAATCACCTTGGTGTCACGATCAAGGCCGATATCATCAAGCAGAAGCTACCGGAGAACAACGGAGGTTTCACCGCTATCAATTTCGGGAAGATCGATCAAAAGATGTACACAGAGTTAACGACAGAACATCCGATCGACCTCTGCCGTTACCAAGTAGCCAATAATTATATGGGACGTGTCGGGCTTATCAACTCCGGCGGGGAATCTCATGGCGCCTCAGATCTTAAAGACGCTGTCGTCACTGCTGTCATAAACAAACGTGCGGGTGGCATGGGGCTGATTAGCGGAAGAAAGGCGTTCCAACGTCCGATGAAAGACGGCGTGGAGTTACTTCATTCAATTCAAGATATTTATTTGGATAAGGATATTACTATCGCTTAGTTTGTTATTGCGTTGAGAAAAGAAGGCCGTCCATCAAAGCTATATACTTTGGGGACGGCCTTCAAATTTTATTTCTTCAACCACATATCCAACCACTCAAAGAATGTGCGTTGCCATAGAACGCCATTCTGGGGCTTCAATACCCAATGGTTCTCATCCGGATAAATCAGCAACTCGGCCGGTACACCCCGAAGAACCGCGGCGTTAAACGCTGCCATTCCTTGATTAGCCAAGATCCGGTAATCCTTCTCTCCATGGATACAAAGGATAGGCGTATCCCATTTGTCCACGAACTTATGCGGGGAGTTCGCGAATGTACGCTGAGCCGTAGCGTTTTGCTTTTCCCAGTACGCTCCACCCATATCCCAATTGGCGAACCACATCTCTTCCGTTTCCAGATACTGCATTTCCATATTAAAGATACCATCGTGGGCGATAAACGCCTTGAAACGTTTATCATGATGACCTGCCAACCAATATACGGAGAATCCACCGAAGCTGGCGCCTACACAACCCAAGCGATCCTTATTTACATACGGTTCCTTGGCTACCTCGTCAATAGCGGTGAAATAGTCTTTCATGCATTGTCCGCCATAATCGCCACTGACAGCCTCATTCCATTCCAAGCCAAATCCAGGAAGACCCCGACGGTTCGGTGCCACGATAATATAGTCATTAGCCGCCATGATCTGGAAATTCCAACGGTAAGACCAGAACTGGCTCACAGGGCTTTGCGGGCCACCCTCACAGAACAACAAGGTAGGATACTTCTTATTCGGATCGAACTGAGGCGGATAGATAACCCACGTTAGCATCTGCTTGCCATCCGTCGTCTTCATCCAACGTTCCTCTACCTTACCCATCGTAAGCTGGTCGTAAATATGTTTGTTTTCGAACGTAAGTTGAGTTACCGTATGATCCCCTGTCAAATCGATCGAATAGATCTCGTCTCCCATGCTCATGGAATGACGTTGAGCGATCAGCTTATCGCCCAGAAGAGCGACAGAGGCGTAATCGTACATACCTTCGGTCAGCGGGGTAATCTTATTGCCATTCGCCAAGTCTATCTGATAAACCTGCGACTCGCCATGCCAAACGCCCGTGAAATAGATACGCTTGCAATCAGCGCTCCAGCAATAAGAATCCACGTTGGAGTCAAAATCCTTGCTTACGAATGTTTTCTCACCCGTCTCCAGATTCATTACCATCAAGCGATTTTGATCCGCCTCGTAACCATCCCGTTCCATACTTAGCCAAGCGATACTCTTTCCGTCCGGAGAATAGGTGGGATTCGTATCATATCCCTTGTTCTCTTCCGTTATATTGGTCGTTTGCTTCGTATTCAGATCATATACATAAATATCCGAATTCGTGGAGATCGCATATTCTTTACCCGTCTTTTTGCGGCTGGTATAGGCAATCTTGTCCGAGGTAGTGTTCCAAGCCAATTGCTCGATACCGCCAAACGGCTTCATCGGGCTCTCAAACAACTCGCCCTCCATTACATCCACAGGATTGCTGATCGATTTGCCATCGAAATCGGCGACAAAAGGATGCGGAGCGGTAGTCACCCACTCATCCCAATGCTTGTACATTAAATCCGTAATGATAACACCTGTCGCCTTATCCAAATCCGGATATTTATCAGCGGTACTATTCACGGTTTTCACTTGCGAGATAAACAAGACCTTTTTCTCATCGGGAGAGAAAGCGAAACCCTCGATATCCTTGTCATAATCGGAAAGTCGCTTACGGTCCGTCCCATCCGGATTCATCTCCCAAAGCTGGCTGCTACCACTCTCGTTACATAAGAAAGCGATCTTGGTTCCTCCTTTGATCCATACGGCCTCGTTCTCAGCGAATCCGGTTTTCGTGATTTGCTTATTATCCGATCCGTCAGCGTTCATCACGAAGACCTCACGGTTGCTCTTGTTTTCCGGTACACTATAGTACGCCACCGTATACACCACTCTTTTCCCGTCCGGAGATACGTTCATACCGCCGATACGTCCCATGGCCCACAAAGCCTCCGGGGTCATGCGGCCGTCTTTGATCCGGATGTCCGACTTCCCGATAAGGTTCTTATCGCCGGTCTCCTTCACGTTCACATCCGTAGCCGGATTGCAAGCACCTAACAGTAGGGATGTTGCCATAATCATTGTTCCGATAGATTTATTCATGCCGTTATAATATATTACAATTTGAGTGCGAAAGTACTAAATATAATTTATATCTTCGCGTTACTAATTATAAGAACTGAACAGTATGAATAAGATTTGGTTATTTGGAGCCGCTGTATGTATGGTATTAGCACTCGGCTCATGTAAACCTAAACAGAGCGCGTACAAGGCTGCTTACGAACAGGCCAAAGAAAAAGAGTCGACAGCTCCTGTTGAGGTTGTAGAACAAGAGGAAGAAGTTGTTGAGGTCGCTCCTGTCTCAAAACCCAGAACCTCTACGGCTACCACTCGTACGGAAAAAATCAACGCCGCTCAAGGTGAGGACGCCAGCCGTCTGAAACGTTATAGCGTCGTTGTCGGTAGTTTCAAGAACAAGACAAACGCTTACGCATTAAAAGAACGTATGCAGAATGATGGTTACAACGCAGTGTTGGGCGAGAACGAGCAAGGGATGTTGCGTGTGATCGTCGCTAGCTTCGACAATAAAGCGGACGCCGCCGATAGCCGTGACGCCATCAAGGCGAAATACGCTCCTAACTTCCAAGATGCTTGGTTATTGGAGAGAGCTTATTAATTGTAAGCTATCAGAAAAGATAAAAGCGGAAGGTCTCGTTAGCCTGTAAGAAGAATCTTGCAGGTTATCGAGACCATTCTATTTGAAGGAAACATAAGGACATAAAAATAGCCCGACTTCAACAGCCGAGCCACTTTTCACCAATCTAATCTAACTTAACCTAAAACAAAAACCATCTTTTTCTTTTTGCCTTTCTCTTCTTATATCCTAACAACCTTTTTACCTTAAAAACGTAATACCTATTCGAAATTGTATAAACTCAAAACATCTAAACACATATGATATAAACGAATTACTCTTCATAAACCGGCCACGCACCTTCTTTCGTACAAACGAAAGCCGCTGTCTTTACAGCGAAATGATGGGCCTCGCTTAAGGACTTCCCCTTTAAGAGCGAAATGATTAGAGCCCCCGAAAAAGCATCCCCCGCCCCGACCGTATCCGCCACCGTGACCTCCGGCGTGGGCAACGTAGAGATCTCCTCTCTCGTATAAATCGTACTATGGGAGCTCCCCGCAGTCAAGACAAACATCCGAAGGCCGTATTTCTCAATAAACCATAAAGCCACTTCCCTCTCAGTTCCATTCAAGCCGAATAAGTCCCGAAGAACGTTAAACTCCTCATCATTCACCTTCAACACATTCGCTAAGTACAAAGACTCCTCGATCAACTCCTTATCATAGTATCGCTGGCGAAGATTGATATCCAGCAAACGATAAGCGTCTTTCGGCGCAAACGACGAGATCGCTTGTATCGTCTCCCGGGACTGACGGGAACGCTGGGCTAATGTACCGAAACAAATAGCGTCCGCTTTCTCCGCCAAATCAATCGCATCGGATGTAGGCGATATATGATCCCAAGCCACTCGCTCATGAATCGTATAAGTAGGGATACCTTCTCGTAACTCTACCTGAACGGTTCCCGTCGGGTAAGGCACTTTCTCGATCAAATGCTGGATATGATTCTTATCCAACTCATCAACGATCTCTTTACCCAACTCATCATCTCCGACAGCGCTGATAGCATATCCCTCAGCACCTAGGCAAGACGCATGATAGACAAAATTAATCGGGGCCCCCCCAGCCTTTTTCCCGGAAGGAAGCATATCCCATAATAATTCTCCAATCCCAACGACAATTGGTTTACGTCTTGATTCAGTCACCTGTTCCATGGTCTTTCTATTAAAAACAACTTTCGTACTTATCGACACCGCAAAAGTATATCATCGTTATAAATACAACGATAACTATAGCTACAAGATAAATCACACAAGTTACATAAAAGATTTATTTTCAAGGGACAATAACAGACGTTACCCGTATGTAACATCTGTACAAGCAGCATCCTTACAAAGACTCTATAAACTCGGTTGGCGTTATATTATAAACCGCTTTAAAGCATTTGGAGAAATAGGCCGGCGAGCCGAATCCCGTGGCATAAGCAACCTCGCTAATCGTTCCGGATCGCTGCTTCAATAGGGCGGATGCCTTTTTCAAACGATAGTTACGCAAAAAGTCCGTAGGGGTAATCCCGGACAACTCCTTCACCTTTCGATATAAATGCACACGAGACAGGCCCAGTTTCTCACTGCCTTTCTCTATACTGAAATCGGGATCGCTATAATTCTCCTCTATCAAAGCGATAAACTTACGCATAAACAAATCATCCAGACTCTCTACCTTCCCTTTTGTCTCGATGGAAAGTCCCGCAGGCGATTGAGACTCTTTCAAGAAAACCTCTCGCAAACGATTACGTTCTTCCAACAATTTAATGATACGTAATTTCACGATCTCGATATTGAACGGTTTCTGGATATATTCATCCGCTCCCCCCTCACATCCATACA
>OOCJ01001253.1_pt1 | contig 12452 bp, 9 predicted proteins | sample 1671481 | NCBI WGS metagenome assembly OOCJ01 (sample SAMN06348161, study PRJEB24527) | human gut metagenome | biome: human gut; feature: ankylosing spondylitis patient; material: feces | host: Homo sapiens | place: China | collected 2015-10 | reverse complement strand
CTTTCCCTACACGACGCTCTTCCGATCTGGGCGTTGCATGACCAAGAAGCAATCTTCTGATGAAAGCGGGGTAGTTTCCTTCAATACGTCTACTTTCCCCATACACACAAAGCTTTTTTATTCGAGTATCAACGTACTGATTACCGGGCAATGGTCGGATGGGAACAGGTTATTCAACGTTTCAGTCAATACACCATGACGCAATACCTTGATATTCCCTTTCACGAAGATATAATCAATCCATTCACGCTTGTCGTAAGGGATCTTTCCAAAATCATGGAATGTCCATTCCGGGCCGTAAATAAACCCTGCGATCGTGCGGGAATGAGTCAAATGACGAGGATCACTCGGATTAGTCAATACTTGTATCGGCTCATCAGAAGGCACGGCATTGAAATCGCCAGTCACGATTATAGGCAAATTCTCGGATAATTTCTTCGCTTGCTCCAGCACCAATGAAGCTCCTTCATGACGAGCCACTTTCCCCATATGATCCAAGTGCGTATTCAAGAAGAAGAATTTCTTTCCCGTATTCTTATCTTTCAAGATCGCCCAAGTAGCTACGCGCTCGCATGCGGCGTCCCAACCTTTCTTACCAATGGCATTTATATCTTCGGCTAACCAGAAATTACCGCTTTTCTCAACGGAGAAACGATCCTTACGATAGAAAATCGGAGCGTACTCCCCTTTCGTCTTGCCATCCTCACGACCAACACCCACATAAGCGTATTCCGGTAAACGATTAAGCAAATCATTCAGCTGATTATTCAAGACCTCTTGCGCACCGAACACATCCGCCTCATAGAATTTCACTAAATCAGCAGCGAAATCTCTTCTGAATTTCCATTGATTATCCTTATCACCCGAATTATCGTAACGGATGTTATAAGACATTACATTCATTTTCTCATCGTTGTTTTTAGCGAATAAGCAACCAGTGGCAAATAAAGCCACCATTAAACAAAGTAAAATTCTCTTCATGATATTGATTATTATATGTTTCTTATATGTCTCAGTATTTATCTATGGTCTTTGTTACCTCGCAAAAATAAAGTTTATCCATTTATTAAGCAAATAAGGAAGAACAAAAAAGGCCGACAGATTGCTCTGCCGGCCTTTCTTTATAGTTTATTAAACGTTCCTATTCTTCATCATCTTTGTCCATGGCATTGAAATCAACCACGTTCTTGCGATTAGCGAAGATACGATCGAACTCATCCTTTGCGCCTACGATCAGCTTATCAAACTCACGCTGACCGGTACCGGCAGGAATCAAGTGACCACAGATAACGTTCTCTTTCAAACCTTCCAAACGATCTACCTTCCCGTTGATAGCAGCCTCGTTCAATACTTTCGTCGTCTCTTGGAAAGATGCGGCGGACATAAAGCTGTTCGTCTGCAAAGCGGCACGTGTGATACCTTGAAGGATCTGGTTGGCTGTAGCCGGAATAGCGTCACGTACCTCGACCAACTTAAGATCACGGCGTTTCAACATACTATTCTCATCTCTCAACTTACGTGCAGTCACGATCTGTCCGGCCTGCAATGTCTGAGAATCTCCCGGATCGGTAACAACTTTCTTGCCCCAGATACGATCGTTCTCGTCCATTACCTCCAACTTATCAACAATCTGCTGCTCCAAGAAGCGAGTATCTCCCGGATCAACCACCTCTACCTTACGCATCATCTGACGAACGATAACCTCGAAGTGCTTATCGTTGATCTTCACACCCTGTAGACGGTATACATCCTGAACCTCATTCACGATATATTCCTGTACAGCCGTCGGACCTTTGATCGCCAAGATATCCGAAGGAGTGGTAGCACCGTCTGATAGCGGCATACCCGCACGGATATAGTCGTTCTCCTGAACCAATAATTGTTTAGACAGAGGAACCATATATTTCTTAACCTCACCCAACTTAGACGTTACGGTGATCTCGCGGTTACCACGTTTGATCTTACCGAATCCTACCTCTCCGTCGATCTCAGATACGACAGCAGGGTTAGACGGGTTACGAGCCTCGAACAACTCGGTTACACGAGGAAGACCACCGGTGATATCACCGGCCTTACCTACGGCACGAGGGATCTTAACCAAAACCTCACCAGCTTTCACTACATCACCATTGTCTTTCACGACGTGAGCGCCCAACGGCAAAGAGTAGTTCTTCAAGTAATTACCATTCTCATCCACGATATGAGCGGCCGGAGCCTTCGTCTTATCCTTAGACTCGATGATGATCTTCTCCTTCAAACCGGTAGTCTCATCACTCTCAACCTTGTAAGTCACGTTCTCTACCAAACTCTCGAACTCGATCTTACCGGAAACCTCTGACACGATTACGGCATTGAACGGGTCCCACTCGATGATCACGTCACCCTTCTTAATTGAGTCACCGTTGTTGAAGAACAACTTAGAACCATAAGGTATATTATGAGTCAACAACACGATCTTCGTGTTCGGATCAACAATGCGCATTTCAGCCAAACGGCTTACTACTACCAAATGTTTCTTTCCGCTCACCTCGTCTACCGCCTCAACAGCACGAAGCTCGTCGATCTCTAAAATACCATCATATTTAGATGTAATACTATTCTCTGTAGCGATGTTGGATGCGATACCACCGACGTGGAATGTACGCAACGTCAACTGTGTACCCGGCTCACCGATAGACTGTGCGGCGATTACACCGACAACCTCACCCTTCTGAACCATGCGGTTCGTAGCCAAGTTACGTCCATAGCACTTAGCGCAGACACCCTTCTTAGACTCACAAGTCAATACGGAACGAATCTCGACGCTCTCGATCGGAGAGTCTTGGATTGCCTTAGCGGCATCCTCACGGATTTCCTCACCGGAACGAACGATAACCTCGCCCGTAATCGGATGGATCACATCGTGAACAGATACACGACCTAAGATTCTCTCATACAAGGAAGCGATCACCTCCTCGTTATTCTTCAATTCCGTACAAACCAAGCCACGCAATGTACCACAGTCTTCCTCGTTTACGATCACGTCGTGAGAGACGTCAACCAAACGACGAGTCAAGTAACCGGCGTCGGCAGTCTTCAAAGCGGTATCGGCCAAACCTTTACGAGCACCGTGAGTAGAGATAAAGTACTCCAACACGGACAAACCTTCCTTAAAGTTAGAAAGGATCGGGTTCTCGATAATCTGACCACCTTCTGCACCACTCTTCTGCGGTTTCGCCATCAAACCACGCATACCGGACAACTGACGAATCTGCTCCTTCGAACCACGGGCACCGGAATCCATCATCATATAGATTGAGTTGAATCCATCGTTATCCGCCGTCAATTGCTTAATCAAGATATTAGACAAGTTACTATTAACGTGTGTCCAAGTATCGATAATCTGGTTATAACGCTCGTTGTTGGTAATGAAACCCATATTATAGTTAGCCATGATCTGCTCAACCTCATCGTATCCCTTCTGAACCAACTCATCCTTTTCAGGCGGGATCAGAACGTCCGCTAAGTTGAAGGACAAACCACCCTTGAATGCCATATAGTAACCCAAGTTCTTGATATCGTCCAAGAACTGAGCGGTACGAGCCACACCACAAGCCTTGATTACCCGACCGATGATGTCGCGAAGAGACTTCTTGCCCAACACCTCGTTTACATAACCAATCTCTTTCGGAACGAACTCGTTTACCATCAAACGTCCAACGGAAGTCTCAACCATCGTCTTCACCAAGTTGCCGTTCTCATCCAAATCCTCCACGTAAACATGGATCGGAGCATGGATATCCAACTTCTTCTCATTGTAAGCGATCGTAGCCTCTTCCGGACCATAGAAAGTCAAACCTTCGCCTTGTGTACCCTTGCGCAACTTGGTAATATAATACAAACCAAGCACCATATCCTGAGAAGGTACGGTAATAGGAGCACCATTCGCTGGGTTCAAGATATTGTGTGAAGCCAACATCAACATTTGAGCTTCCAAAACAGCCTCATTACCTAACGGCAAGTGAACAGCCATCTGGTCACCGTCGAAGTCGGCGTTGAATGCCGTACATGCCAACGGGTGCAACTGGATAGCCTTACCCTCGATCAATTTCGGCTGGAACGCTTGGATACCCAAACGGTGCAATGTCGGGGCACGGTTTAATAATACCGGGTGACCTTTCATTACGTACTCCAAAATATCCCAAACAACCGGTTCCTTACGGTCAACGATCTTCTTGGCAGATTTCACCGTCTTCACGATACCGCGTTCGATCAATTTACGGATAACGAAAGGCTTATAAAGCTCGGCAGCCATATTCTTCGGCAAACCGCACTCGTGCATCTTTAATTCCGGACCTACGACAATAACCGAACGAGCGGAGTAGTCAACACGCTTACCCAACAAGTTCTGACGGAAACGACCTTGTTTACCTTTCAAACTGTCGGACAAGGACTTCAACGGACGATTGGCGTCTGTCTTAACAGCGCTCGATTTACGAGAGTTGTCAAACAAAGAGTCCACGGCCTCCTGAAGCATACGTTTCTCATTACGTAAGATCACTTCCGGAGCCTTAATATCGATCAATCGTTTCAAACGGTTATTACGGATAATAACACGACGATATAAATCATTCAAGTCAGAAGTAGCGAAACGGCCACCATCCAACGGAACCAACGGACGCAGTTCGGGAGGGATCACCGGGATCACCTTCATGATCATCCATTCCGGTTTGTTACGACCTCTGGACGCACGAAAAGACTCAACCACCTGAAGGCGTTTCAAGGCCTCGTTCTTTCTCTGTTGAGATGTGTCCGTGTTCGCACGGTGACGCAACTCATAAGAAAGAGAATCCAAGTCCAAGCGAGCCAACAGATCATAAACAGCCTCAGCGCCGATCTTAGCGATGAACTTATTCGGATCCGTATCCTCTAGCAATTGATTTTCTCTTGGAAGGCTATCCAAAATATCCAGATATTCCTCCTCAGATAATAGGTCTAACTCACCGACCGTGTCTACGCAACCCGGCTGGATCACGACGTAGCGTTCGTAATAGATGATGGAATCCAGTTTCTTGGTAGGAAGACCTAGCAAGTAACCGATTTTATTAGGCAAAGAACGGAAATACCAAATATGGGCAACAGGAACCACCAAATGGATGTGTCCCATACGTTCACGACGAACTTTCTTTTCCGTAACTTCCACTCCACAACGATCGCAGACAATACCTTTGTAACGGATACGCTTGTACTTACCGCAATGGCACTCATAGTCCTTGATCGGACCAAAGATACGCTCACAGAACAAACCGTCACGCTCAGGCTTATACGTACGATAGTTAATTGTTTCCGGTTTCAAAACCTCACCGCTGGAGTTCTCTAGGATCTCCTCAGGGGATGCCAGACCGATGGTTATTTTTGAAAAGTTACTCTTTATCTTGTTTTCTTTTCTAAAGGCCATATTATTTATTTATAAAGAGTTATCAATAGATAAAGTAGACGGGCCGTAGCCCACCTACTTCTTTATTGTTATTGAATTAATCCAGAGTGAAACTCAAACCAAGTCCTCTCAACTCGTGCAATAATACATTCAGAGATTCAGGGATACCCGGCTGTGGCATCGGATCACCCTTCACGATCGCCTCATAAGCCTTGGAACGTCCTACAACGTCATCAGACTTAATCGTAAGAATTTCCTGAAGAACATGAGCGGCACCGAAGGCTTCCAGTGCCCAAACCTCCATCTCTCCGAAACGCTGACCACCGAACTGTGCCTTACCACCTAACGGCTGTTGCGTAATCAAAGAGTACGGACCGATTGAACGGGCATGCATCTTATCGTCAACCATGTGGCCCAACTTCAAGAAGTAAGTCACACCCACCGTAGCAGGTTGGTCGAAACGCTCACCAGTACCACCATCATACAAGTAAGACTTACCGTAGCGAGGAATACCAGCCTTGTCTGTCCATTCATTCAAATCATCCAAAGTCGCGCCATCGAAGATCGGAGTAGCGAACTTAACGTCCAACTCACGTCCGGCCCAACCCAACACGGCCTCGAAAATCTGTCCCAAGTTCATACGAGAAGGCACACCCAGCGGGTTCAAGCAGATATCCACCGGAGTACCGTCTTCCAAGAACGGCATATCCTCCTGACGAACGATCTTTGATACGATACCCTTGTTACCGTGGCGACCGGCCATCTTATCACCTACCTGAATCTTACGTTTCTTGGCGATATAAACCTTAGCCATCTGTACGATACCTGTCGGCAGCTCATCACCGATCGTCAAGTCGAACTTCTTACGTCTCAACTCAGCGTCAAGCTCCTTGTACTTCTTCAAATAATTCAAGATAACCTGCTTGATCAACTCATTCTTCTGAGCGTCTGCCGTCCACTTGCTTACTTGGATGGAGTTATAATCCAATTCTTCCAGAGATTTGCGGGTAAACTTAGCACCCTTAGCGATAATCTCCGTATTCATATAGTCTTTAACACCTTGAGAAACCTTGCCGTTTGTAAGCACTAACAACTTATCAACTAACAAAGTCTTCAAGCTAGCCATCTTTTCTTCGTATTCCTCGTCCAACTTCGGCAAGATCGCCTTATCAGTCAATCTGGATTTACGTTTCTTGACAGCCTTCGAGAACAAAGCGGTCTCGATAACCACACCACGCAAAGACGGAGTAGCCTTCAAGGAAGCATCCTTCACATCACCCGCCTTATCACCGAAGATAGCACGCAACAACTTTTCCTCCGGAGATGGATCAGACTCACCTTTCGGAGTGATCTTACCGATCAAGATATCACCCGGCTCGATGCGAGCACCTACACGAACGATACCTCTCTCATCCAAATCCTTGGTAGCCTCTTCGCTGACGTTAGGGATATCGGAAGTCAATTCCTCCATACCACGCTTCGTCTCACGTACCTCAAGGATGTATTCGTCAACGTGGACAGACGTAAAGAAGTCCTCACGAACCATACGCTCGTTCAACACGATAGCATCCTCATAGTTATAACCCTTCCAAGGCATGTAAGCCACCTTCACGTTACGTCCCAAAGCAAGCTCGCCTTTCTGGGTTGAGTAACCCTCGGTAAGGATATCGCCGGCTTTCACACGTTGTCCGCGATGACAGGTCGGTTTCAAATCGACTGTCGTACTTTGGTTGGTCTTACGCCATTTCGGGATATTATATGTCTTAACCGCATCCTCGAAGCTAACGAATTCCTCGTCCTCCGTGCGGTCATATTTAATCTTGATACAAGTAGCATCAACGAACACAACCTCGCCCTCACGCTCAGCCATAATCTGAGTACGAGAGTCACGAGCAACCTGCGCCTCGATACCGGTACCAACGATCGGAGCGTCCGTACGCAACAAAGGAACCGCCTGACGCATCATGTTAGATCCCATCAACGCACGGTTAGCGTCATCATGTTCCAAGAACGGGATCAGTGAAGCCGCGATAGAAGCGATCTGCTGCGGAGCCACGTCCATCAAGTCAATCTCAGAAGGAGGGACAACAGGGAAGTCAGCCTCGAAACGAGCCTTCACCTTATCGCGGATAAACTTACCGTTATCATCCAATGGAGCATTACCTTGAGCGATTGTCAACTCTTCCTCTTCCTCCGCCGTGTAGTATTGCAAGCCTTCCTCAGAGAAGTCGACCTTTCCATCTGCCACCTTACGGTACGGAGTCGAGATGAAACCAAGATCGTTGATCTTAGCGTATACACATAAAGAAGAGATCAAACCAATGTTCGGACCTTCCGGGGTCTCAATCGGACAAAGACGACCATAGTGCGTATAGTGAACGTCACGAACCTCGAATCCGGCACGCTCTCTAGACAAACCTCCCGGACCTAGGGCTGATAAACGACGCTTGTGCGTGATCTCCGCCAACGGGTTCGTCTGGTCCATGAACTGAGACAAGGCATTCGTTCCGAAAAAAGAGTTAACCACGGAAGAAATCGTCTTCGCGTTGATCAAATCAATCGGAGTAAACACCTCATTATCGCGAACGTTCATACGTTCACGAACTGTACGTGACATACGAGCCAAACCAATACCGAACTGGTTATACAATTGCTCGCCAACCGTACGTACACGACGGTTGCTTAAGTGGTCGATATCATCCACGATAGCCTTCGAGTTGATCAACTCGATCAGGTACTTGATGATCTCGATAATATCTTCTTTAGTCAAGACCTTAACATCAGCGCTTGTAGTAAGGCCTAACTTCTTGTTGATCCTGTAACGTCCCACCTCACCCAGATCATAACGTTTCTCTGAGAAGAACAGGTTCGTGATAACCTCGCGTGCGCTAGCCTCATCAGCCGGTTCCGCATTTCTCAACTGTCTGTAGATATACAACACAGCTTCCTTCTCGGAGTTACTCGGGTCTTTCTGGAGCGTATTATATATGATAGCATAGTCGGACAGATTCTGGTCCTCACGATGCAACAAAATATTTTGCGTGCCTGAATCCAAGATAGCCTCGATATTGTCACTATCCAATACAGACTCACGGTCGATGATTACATCGTTACGTTCAATAGAAACCACCTCACCGGTATCCTCATCTACGAAATCCTCCACCCAAGTCTTCAAAACACGAGCGGCCAGCTTACGTCCGATAAACTTCTTCAGGTTTGCTTTCGTCACCTTCACCTCTTCCGCAAGGTTGAAGATTTCAAGAATATCTCTATCGCTTTCAAAACCAATAGCTCTCAAAAGAGTAGTTACAGGCAATTTCTTTTTACGGTCGATGTAAGCGTACATCACATTGTTGATGTCCGTAGCGAACTCGATCCATGACCCCTTGAACGGGATAATACGTGCGGAGTACAACTTCGTTCCGTTTGCGTGCGTGCTTTGTCCGAAGAATACGCCCGGAGAACGGTGCAGCTGAGACACGACAACACGCTCGGCGCCGTTGATCACGAAAGTACCTCTGTCCGTCATATACGGGATCGGACCTAAGTATACATCTTGGATCACCGTATCGAAGTCCTCATGATCCGGGTCCGTACAGTACAGTTTTAACTTCGCTTTTAAAGGCACGCTATAGGTTAACCCGCGAGCGATACACTCATCGATACAGTAACGAGGCGGATCTATATAGTAATCTAAGAACTCCAACACAAAATTGTTACGGGTATCCGCAATCGGGAAATTCTCGGCAAATACCTTATACAATCCCTCCTTCTTTCTCTTTTCAGGAGGAGTGTCAAGTTGAAGAAAGTCTTGGAACGACTTCAATTGAACTTCGAGAAAGTCTGGATACGGGAACTGATTCTTTATCGAAGCAAAATTAACTCTTTGGTTTTCAGCTGTTGAAGACATCTAGTAAGGAATTTATTGAACTTATTGAAATTATAGACACAAAAAGGTTAAGAGTCTTCGTAGTCGGAGACTCTTAACCAAATCACCTGGAAACCAGGTTATAAATACTATTTAAGCTCAACTTCAGCTCCAGCCTCTTCCAACTGTTTCTTCATTGCCTCAGCATCAGCTTTAGCGATACCTTCCTTAATTGCACTAGGAGCGCTATCTACCATATCCTTAGCCTCTTTCAAGCCAAGACCTGTTAATTCTTTAACTAACTTAACGATAGCTAATTTATTAGCACCAGCTGCTTTCAATACAACATCGAAAGAAGTCTTCTCTTCTGCAGCGGCAGCAGCACCACCAGCAGCAGGACCAGCAACAGCAACAGCTGCAGCAGCAGGTTCGATACCGTACTCTTCTTTAAGGATAGTAGCTAATTCGCTAACTTCTTTAACGGTCAAGTTTACTAATTGTTCTGCAAAAGCTTTCAAATCTGCCATTTTTGTATGATTTAAATGATTATTTATCTGTGTAATGTTTTAATGAAAAATTATCTTTCTTCCAAAGTCTTCAACAGACCATGGATAGTTTGTCCTGATGACTGAAGAGCAGAGATAACGTTCTTCGCCGGAGATTCCAACAATGCGATAACATCGGCAATAAGTTCGTTTTTGCTCTTGATATTTACTAATGCCTCAAGATTCTCAGCACCTACATAGAAGCTTTCTTGTACGTAAGCAGCCTTCAAAGCCGGTTTAGCGACTACACCTTTTTTAGCGTCCTTAGTAAAATCCTTAATCAGGCGAGCGGGAGCATTAGCGACTTGTGAGAACATCACAGCCGTATTGCCTTTCAAAGCTACGTTAAGATCAGAGAAGTCACCTTCAATGTTCTCCAACGCTTTCTTAAGCAAGTTATTCTTTACAACGACTAACTTAACCTCACGCTTGAAACACTCTCTTCTCAATTTGCTGGTTTTCTCAGCGTCCAACGCCTCGATATCCGTCAAATAGAAATTAGGATATTCCTTTAATGTTTCAGTTAATTGACCTATAACAGTTCCTTTATCTTCCTTTCTCATTGTTCAATTGTTTTTTAGTTTTCTTCAACTGATTTGGGGTCAATTTTAATACCCGCACTCATAGTACTAGAAAGATAAATACTCTTTATATACGCACCTTTAGCCGCAGTAGGTTTCAACTTGATCAAAGTTGAAATAAACTCCTTAGCATTGTCACGAATCTGTTCCGGAGTGAAAGACACCTTACCAACAGATGTGTGAACGATACCGCTCTTATCTACCTTAAAGTCGATCTTACCTTGCTTAACCTCCTTCACCGCATTTCCGATCTCATTGGTAACCGTACCACTCTTTGGGTTAGGCATCAAACCACGAGGGCCTAATACGCGACCAAGAGCACCGATCTTACCCATGATAGAAGGCATAGTGATGATAACATCAATGTCAGTCCAACCGCCTTTAATCTTATTAATATACTCATCCAATCCAACATAGTCAGCTCCAGCGGCAGTAGCTTCAGCTTCCTTGTCCGGAGTACATAATGCGAGAACCCTAACCTGCTTACCAGTTCCGTGAGGCAATGAAACCACGCCTCTCACCATTTGATTGGCCTTACGGGGGTCAACACCTAAACGGACATCAACATCTACGGATGCGTCAAACTTAGTTGTAGTAATTTCCTTCACTAAAGCTGAAGCTTCTTTCAATGTATATGCTTTCCCAGCTTCAATCTTGCCCAAAGCCAACTTTTGATTCTTTGTAAGTTTACTCATCTCAATTGAAGTTTATTAATTATTACCCGGGAATGTCCCTTTAACAGTGATACCCATACTTCTGGCTGTTCCCGCAACCATTCTCATGGCCGACTCGACAGTAAAGCAGTTTAGATCGACTAATTTGTCTTCAGCGATAGCTTTCACCTGATCCCATGTGATCTCAGCGATCTTAGCACGGTTAGGTTGAGCGGAACCGCTCTTCTTCTTAGTAGCTTCCAACAACTGGATTGCCACAGGAGGAGTTTTAACGACAAAGTCGAAAGACTTATCGGCATAGTAAGTAATTACAACAGGTAATATCTTACCAGCCTTGTCTTGGGTCTTGGCATTAAATTGCTTGCAAAACTCCATAATGTTAATACCCTTAGAACCCAAAGCAGGTCCTACTGGGGGAGAAGGGTTTGCTGCTCCTCCTTTAATCTGCAATTTGATTTGTCCAGCAACTTCTTTAGCCATTGTTTCTAAAATTTTTTAGATATATAACATCAATAACAGAAAGGTAGCACTTTTCGTAACCAGAGTACTATTCTTTCTCAACTTGCATATAACCCAACTCAAGGGGAGTCTTGCGTCCGAAGACCTTAACCATCACCTTAAGTTTCTTTTTCTCGGCGTTGACCTCTTCGATTATACCCGTGAAACCGCTGAACGGTCCAAAAGTAATCTTCACACTCTCGCCAACATAGAACTGGATATCCAGATCCTCTTGTTGTTCCTGCAACTCGTCAACCGTACCTAAGATACGATTCACTTCCGCAGGACGTAATGGCACGGGGGTATCAGAACCACCCAAGAAACCAATCACATTCGGAATGTTCCGCAATCGATGAGCAACCTCACCGACCAAAGCAGCCTCGACCAGCACATAACCCGGCAAGTAAGCCCTTTCTTTCATGACCTTCTTACCGTTTCGTACCGTAAAGGTTTTCTCAGTCGGAATCAAGACTTGAGATACATATTCTCCCAGATCCGTATTCTTCAGCTCAGCCTCTAGATATTCCCGCACCTTGTTCTCCTTGCCACTGATGGCACGCAGAACATAAAATTTCTTTTGGATATCAGACATACCTTAACTGATTAGAAAATTTGGTTGTAGAAGAAACGCATAACAGCCTCGAAGGCCCCGTCAACAACAAAGATCAATGCGGCGATGATAAGGGAAGCAAACATAACAACAACCGCACTATTGGAAAGCTCTGCTCTCGTAGGCCAAGAAACTTTATAAACAAGTTCGTTATAAGATTCCTTAATATAAGTAATTATCTTTTTCATCGAATCTATAGATTTTAGCACGGAAGGAGAGGCTCGAACTCCCGACACCTGGTTTTGGAGACCAGTGCTCTA
>OOCJ01001231.1_pt1 | contig 12655 bp, 9 predicted proteins | sample 1671481 | NCBI WGS metagenome assembly OOCJ01 (sample SAMN06348161, study PRJEB24527) | human gut metagenome | biome: human gut; feature: ankylosing spondylitis patient; material: feces | host: Homo sapiens | place: China | collected 2015-10 | reverse complement strand
CGAGATAAGCTAGTTACTGGAGTTCAGACGTGTGCTCTTCCGATCTATTAAATTCAGACACAAAAAAGGCAATCGTGATAAAGCGACTGCCCCTGCGGTTTATACTTCAATATTTTTAATTGAATCAAATTCGTCCATGATTTCTTTTGACGGCTTTTTTGAAAGAAGAGAAACAATAACATTCACAATAAGTGCAAGTCCGAAGCCTACAACAAGTGAATAAAGATTTGTTGCCGCATAAAGCGTCTGACCGTTTACAAGCGGAATATAGTCCCATATGATAACTGTCAGAGCACCTGTTGCCATGCCGCTGATTGCACCCGAAAGTGTTGAGCGTTTCCAGAAAAGTGCCAGCAGAACAACAGGTCCGAATGCCGAACCGAATCCTGCCCATGCGTCCGAAACAAGTCCCATAATGCTTGATTTAGGATTAAGTGCAATGAAGAATGCGATTACAGCAACAACTGCAACTGCAATTTTGCCGACCAAAAGCGAACTCTTTTCGCTTGCATTCTTTTTAACAGCACCTTTGTAAAGATCCTCCGAAACAGCCGACGCAGTGACGAGAAGCTGACTGTCTGCTGTTGACATAATTGCGGCAAGGATTCCGCAAAGGAAAATACCGCCGATAAAGATAAGCACACCGTTGCCTGAGAAAAGCTGCTGGATTGTTCTGATGAATACAGATTCGCTTGTTGCATCGTCAAGCTGTGCTGTAAGGTAGCCTCTTGCGATAAGACCGATAAGGCATGACGCAGTAAGTGAAATAATTACCCAAACAACAGCAATTTTTCTTGACTTCTTGATTTCTTCATTGCTCTTTACAGCCATGAATCTGACGAGAATATGCGGCATACCGAAGTAACCGAGTCCCCACGCAAGGTTTGAAATAATCGAAACAGCCGAAACAGGCGTTCCGTCACCGTTTACAAAGAAGTTAAGAAACTGAGCAGGCTGTTCAACACCTTTTGCGGCAAGTGCAGAACTGAAGCCTGTGTCAAATGTGAGAATTGCATATGCAAGCACCGGAACGGTAAGGATTGCAACAATCATCATAAGTCCCTGAATGAGGTCGGTTGTACAAACTGCCTTGAAACCGCCCATGAATGTATATACAAGAATTACTACTGCGGCAACGATAAGACCGATAACATAAACCCGATTGTAGTTTTCGTCACCGCTTGCGCTGTCCGAGAAGAGCGTTGCAAAAAGCTTTGCGCCCGAACTGAATGCCGACGCTGTGTAAACCGTGAAGAAAACTGCGATGATTGACGCCGAAACAATCTTGATTATGTTTTTATGGTCACGGTAGCGATTTTTGAAAAAGCTCGGAATAGTGAGCGAGTTGCCTGCCACAATTGTGTATTTACGAAGTCTTGCCGAAACAATGTACCAGTTGAGAATTGTGCCGATAAGAAGTCCTACGGCAATCCATGCCTCGCCTGTGCCGGCAAGGTATACGGCGCCCGGAAGTCCCATCAAAAGCCAACCGCTCATATCAGATGCCTGTGCCGACATTGCAGCTGTCCAACTGCCGAGGTTTCTGCCGCCGAGAAAGTAGTCCTCATTGTTCTTGTTGCCCTTTGAACAAACAAAGCCTATTACGATCATAATAATCATATAAGCTATAAATGCACAAAGAACTATTATGTTGTTTGTTGTCATTATGCCCCTCCTGAAATTAAATTTATAAATCAAATACCTTTTAATTCTACCAAAAATGAATAAATAAATCAAGTGAATTGCAGTATTTAGGACTTTTATGCAGATAATTTGTGCATTTGCAAAAATTCAGGAGTAACATTTTGCACATAATTACGAATAAAATAACTTTTATATGCATTTAAAGGGGGATTTTGTGTTGATTTGAAGAATCAAAAGTATTATAATTACATTGATTGCAAATTGACTGTAAAAGGTATGTGGAGAGATAGAAATGAATATGGTAAAAAGAACTTGGGCTGAAATTTCACTTAATGCAATTGAGCATAACTATAATGTAATAAGAAATAAGGTTGCAGACGATACAAAGGTCTGTTGTGTTATAAAGGCTGACGGCTACGGCCACGGTGCAGTTGAGCTTTCACAGATTTATGAAAAACTCGGAGCAGATTTTTTTGCTGTTTCAAATATTGACGAGGGTATAGAAATCAGAAAGAGCGGTTCAAAACTTCCTATTGTGATTCTTGGCTACACTCCCGTTTCAGAGGCTGAAAATCTTGCTGAATATGATATTTCTCAGGCTGTTTTTTCACTTGAGTATGCAAAGGAGCTTTCCGAAAAATGTGTTGAAAAGGATTGTATCTGCAAAATGCACATAAAGGTTGACTCGGGAATGTCAAGAATCGGCTTTATGTGTCAGGAATTTCCACGGGATGAATATTCTATTGAAGAAATTTGCGAGGCTTGTTGCCTGCCTAATCTTGAGGTTGAGGGGCTTTTTACTCATTTTTGTGTGTCAGATGAAGATGCCGAGGGCAGAGAGTTCACAAACAAGCAGTATGAAAACTTTATTCATGTGCGTGACAGCCTTAAAAAGCGAGGCGTTGATATCAGCGTTGTTCATTGCTCAAACAGCGGCGCAATTGAAGATTACCCCGAAACCTGTTGCGATATGGTAAGAGCAGGTATTATTCTCTACGGACTTGCTCCGTCATCAAAGCTTGCCGACAGACTTGACCTTGTTCCTGCAATGACTCTTAAAACAGTTGTCGCTTTTGTAAAAGAGGTTCAAAAGGGTGCAACAATTTCCTACGGCAGAACTTTTACAGCCGACAGAAAGATGAAAATTGCAACCGTTCCTATCGGATACGCTGACGGATTCATCAGACAGAATGCAAAAGACGGCTATATGATGGTAAACGGAAAGAAAGCGAAAATTGTGGGCAGAATATGTATGGATCAGACAATGCTTGATGTTACCGATATTGAAGATGTCAAGACAGGTGACGAGGTTGTCGTATTCGGTACAGGCGAAAACGGTGAGCCTACTGCAGATTCACTTGCCGAAAATACAGGAACTATAAACTACGAAACCGTCTGTCTCGTCGGAAAGCGTGTTCCGAGAATTTACATTAAAGACGGAAAAATTGAGAATGTGATGTATAAATTATGAGATTACTTGCTGTTGACGGAAACAGCATTGTAAACCGTGCGTTTTACGGAATAAGACCGCTTACCACAAAGGACGGTCAGTTTACAAACGCAATTTACGGATTTCTTACAATGCTGTACAAAATTAAAAATGAAGAAAATCCCGACGCCGTGGCGATTGCCTTTGACCTGAAAACACCGACCTTCAGACACAAGGCCTATGCAGGCTACAAGGCAACACGAAAGGGTATGCCGGAGGAGCTTGCGTCACAAATGGAACCGCTGAAAAAGCTTCTTACCCTTTTAGGCTACAGGCTTGTTACCTGTGAGGGCTTTGAGGCTGACGATATTCTCGGTACGCTCGCCAAGGCTTGTGAAGAAAACGGAAACGAGTGCGTTATAGCAACAGGTGATCGTGACAGCCTTCAGCTTGTGTCAGACAAAACAAGCGTTCATCTTTGCTCAAACAAACAGGATATACTCTATACCCCCGAAAAGATTCTTGAAACTTACGGTGTAACTCCAAAGGAGCTTATAGAAATCAAGGCGATTCAGGGCGATACTTCGGATAATATTCCGGGTGTTGCGGGAATAGGTCCAAAGGGCGCAGGCGACCTTATTCAGAGATATCACACGGTTGAGTATATATATGACCATCTTGATGAACTTGAAATCAAGGACGGTGTGCGTAAAAAGCTGACTGCGTCAAAGGAAAATGCAATTCTCAGCCGTATGCTCGGTGAAATAAACTGCAACGCTCCTGTTGACACAAATGTCGAAAATTATGTTGTAGATATGAAAGATGCCGATGAATGTGCCGGATTTATGGCAAAGCTTGAGCTGTTTTCTTTAATAGAAAAATACGGCATCAATGCTGACAAAAAGGCAAAGCCCGAAAAGGTTGAGAAAAATTCGCTTGAGGTTGTGTCTGATTTTGACGAAAATGAACTTTTAAAAAATGTTAAGTCAGAGAAAAAGCTCTATCTCGACTTTGAAACAGAGAATAAAGAATTAAAATCCTTTGCCGTACTTTTTGACGGCAAGGTGTATATAAGCACGGACGAAGAACTTTTTGTTAAGTTTATTGCTGACAGTGAACTTGAAAAGTACACAAGAAACATCAAAACGCTCTACGCTTATGCCGATGTGAAAAATATTGATGTTGAAAATATTGTGTTTGATATTGAGCTTGCGGCATATCTGATTGAACCGTCGTCAAAGGATTATTCGGACAAAAATCTTTGTGCCTCTTACGAAATCGCTCTGCCCGTCTGCACTGATGAGCAGAATGAAAAATACGAGGCTTTTGCCTGTTACGCAGAATTGTGCGAAAAACTCGGAGATAAAATCAAGGCTCATGGTCAGGAAAAGTTGTTAAGTGAAATTGAAATTCCGCTTGCAAAGGTGCTTGCAAGAATGGAAAATATCGGTGTCTGTGTTGACCGACAGGGCATTGAAAGCTATGGCGAAATGCTTTCTGCACAGATTAAGGAGCTTGAAACCGCAATTTACGAAAGTGCGGGCTGTGAGTTTAACATCAATTCTCCAAAACAGCTTGGCGTAGTTTTATTTGAAAACCTCGGACTCCCTTGCAAAAAGAAAACGAAGAGCGGCTACAGCACAAATGCAGAGGTGCTTGAAAGCCTGAGGTATGAACATCCCGTTGTTGAAATGGTGCTGAGATACAGAACGCTCTCAAAGCTGAATTCAACCTACTGCGAGGGACTTTTAAAGGTCATTGCAGATGACGGCAGAATCCATTCAAATTTCAATCAGACCGAAACAAGAACAGGCAGAATCAGCTCAACAGAGCCGAATCTCCAGAATATCCCCGTAAGAACCGAGCTTGGCAGAGAGATGAGAAAGTTTTTCTGTGCAAGAGATGGCTGGGCGCTTGTTGACGCCGACTATTCGCAGATTGAACTCCGTGTGCTTGCCCATATTTCGGGTGACAAAAATATGATTAAAGCGTTCAAGGATAACGAAGATATCCACGCAATCACAGCGTCACAGGTGTTCAATATGCCGCTTGATATGGTAACTCCGATTATGAGAAGCCGTGCAAAGGCGGTTAACTTCGGTATTGTTTACGGAATCGGCGCATTTTCACTTGCAAAGGATATCGGTGTTTCAAATAAAGAGGCAAAGCACTACATTGACAACTATCTTGCCCATTACAGCGGTGTTGACAGCTATATGAAAAATGTTGTTGAAAAGGCGAACGCTGACGGCTATGTTGAAACGATGTTCGGCAGAAGAAGAAATCTTCCCGAACTCACCTCGGGCAAGCATATGATCCGTGCATTCGGCGAGAGGGTTGCAAGAAATATGCCTATTCAGGGCACAGCCGCAGACATTATCAAAATTGCAATGATTAAGGTTGACGAGCGAATGAAAGCCGAAAATCTCCGTGCAAGGCTTGTGCTGCAGGTTCACGATGAGCTTATTGTCGAAGCTCCGCAGGATGAGAGCATGAGAGTTGCCCTCATTGTTCAGGAAGAAATGGAAAACGCAGTTAAAATGAGCGTTCCGCTCACAGCCGATGCGGCAATCGGAAGGACTTGGTATGATGCAAAAGGATAACAGAACGATTGCCTTTGTATGCACGGGCAACACCTGTCGCAGTCCCATGGCAGAGGCAATTTTTAATGATATGGCAGAGAAAAACGGTGTTTGCGTCAGGGCGGAAAGCTTTGGCATTGCGACCTCAACGGGACTTCCCATGTCGGATAATTCCGTGATTGCCTGTAAGGAAATCGGAATTGACCTTTCGGGCAAAGCTTCAACAGCCGTAGCTGATGCCGGCATTGAAAAATACGAAAAATTTTACTGTATGTCGCAAAGTCACGCAAAAATGTTGATGCAGTTTTTTCTTGTACAGCCCGAAAAAATCGCCGTGCTCGGTATAAGCGATCCCTACGGCGGCAACATTGAGGTGTACAGACATTGCCGTGATGAAATTGTTAATTCTGTAAAGGAAATATTAAAAGCGTATGAAAATTGACAGAATGACCGAAAATCAGCTTGAGGCGGTTGCACAGCTTGAACAGAGGTGCTTTTCGCATCCGTGGTCGTTTAACAGCCTTGAAGAAGAACTGAACAACGAAACCTCGCTGTTTTTTACCGCAACGGAAGATAATGCCGTTGTCGGATATATAGGAATGAGCGTTGTTGTTGATGAGGGTTACATTTTCAATGTTGCCGTTGACGGTACACACAGAAATCGGGGAATAGGTTCGGCGCTTGTTGAAACGCTTGTGACCTATGCCAAGAAAAATAACCTTTGCTTTCTTACTCTTGAGGTTCGTGAAAGTAATGGAAACGCCCGTTCTCTCTATGAAAAATTCGGATTCATCAAGGTGGGAGAGAGGAAAAATTACTACTCCTCTCCAACCGAAAACGCTGTTTTAATGACACGCTGTTTTTGACATATATATGTAATAAAACATTATATTAACGATATTACGGAACTTCATCATAAATGTTTCGTAGTGAAAGGAAAATTATGAAGATACTCGCAATAGAATCGTCCTGTGACGAAACTGCGGTAGCGGTTGTTGAGGACGGCAGAAACATAATCTCCTCGGTGGTTGCATCTCAGGTTGAGGAACACAAGCTTTACGGCGGTGTTGTTCCCGAAATCGCATCACGCCGTCACGCAGAGGCAATTGTTCCTGTTGTAAGACAGGCTCTTGAAGATGCAGACTGCAGGCTTTCCGACATTGACGCAATCGGCGTTACATATGCCCCCGGACTTATCGGAGCATTGCTTGTGGGAGTGAATTTTGCAAAAGGACTTTCACTTGCAACAGGAATTCCGCTTGTGCCTGTTCACCATCTGCGTTCACACATTGCGTCAAATTATATTTCAAACAAAGAATTAAAACCGCCGTTTCTCTGCCTTGTTGTGTCAGGCGGTCACAGCCATATTGTTATGGTTGAGGACTACACAAAGATGAAAATTATCGGCAAAACCCGTGATGATGCCGCAGGCGAGGCTTTTGACAAAGCCGCAAGGACAATGGGAATGCCGTATCCGGGCGGAATTGAAATGGACAGAGTTGCGGAAAACGGCAATCCGTTTGCATTCAAGCTTCCTCGTCCCGCAGTTCACGATGCACCGTATGATTTCAGCTTTTCGGGACTAAAAACAGCCGTAATCAACCTCATTCACAATTCAGCGCAAAAGGGTGTTGAGCTTAACAAAGCCGACGTCTGCGCGTCATTCCGCTATGCCGTTGTTGATTGCCTTGTTACAAACTTTATCAAGGCGGCTGAAGACTTGAAACAGAAAAAGCTTGTAATCGCAGGCGGTGTTTCGGCAAATTCACTTCTCAGAAGAACCCTTGCAGAAGAGTGTAAAAAGCGTGATTGGGAAATGTATATGCCCGAAAAATCTCTTTGCGGTGACAATGCCGCCATGGTCGGTTCACAGGGATATTACGAGTTTCTCAGCGGAAATATTGCAGGAACAGACCTCAATGCTTTTGCTACAATGAGTATTGAAAAAGGCTGATTTATTCGCAAATAATCACTAAAACACTTGCTATTTTATCAAGAATATACTAAAATAGTGTTAATAAACCGAAAGGACGATTTAAAATGAGCAATCCTATTGTTACTTTTGAAATGGAAAACGGAAAAACAATCAAAGCGGAGCTTTATCCCGAAATTGCTCCGAATACTGTAAATAATTTTCTCAGCCTTGTAAACAAGGGTTACTATGACGGCCTTACATTTCACCGTGTAATCTACGGTTTTATGATTCAGGGCGGTTGCCCCGAAGGCACGGGCATGGGAGGTCCCGGATATTCAATCAAGGGCGAATTTGCCGTGAACGGCTTTGAAAACAATCTCAAGCATACAGAGGGTGTTCTCTCAATGGCTCGTTCAATGATGCCCGACTCAGCAGGCTCGCAGTTCTTCATTATGCACAAGAACGCTCCGCACCTTGACGGTCAGTATGCCGCATTCGGCAAGGTGATTGAGGGTATGGATGTTGTCAATGAAATCGCAGAGTGTGACACAGACTATTCCGACAAGCCTCTTGATCCTCAGATTATGGCAAAGGTTACAGCCGAAACCTTTGGTGTTGACTATCCCGAGCCTGAAAAATGCTGATTGTTAAGAAAGGAATTTTAAAATGAATGTTTTGCTTGCAGGCGGCGCCGGATATATCGGCTCGCACACTTGTGTTGAACTCATCAACGCAGGTCACGATGTTGTAATTGCAGATAATTTTTCAAACAGCTGTCCCGTAGCGGTTGAAAGAGTTGAAGAGCTGACAGGCAGAAAAATTCCGCTCTATGAGGCCGATGTATGTGACAGAGATGCCGTTGAAAAGATTTTTTCGGAGAATAAGATTGATGCGGTAATTCACTTTGCAGGTCTTAAAGCAGTAGGCGAAAGCTGTGAGAAGCCTGTTGAATATTACCGTAACAACATTGATTCAACGCTTACATTGCTTGAAGTGATGAAAAAACACGGTGTGAATAACTTTATTTTCAGCTCAAGTGCCACGGTTTACGGTACTCCGGAAACTGTTCCGCTTGTTGAAACAATGCCAAAGGGCTCTCCTACAAATCCGTATGGCTGGACAAAGTTTATGATGGAACAAATTCTTACAGACACCGCAAACGCAAATCCCGATATGTCTGTTGTTCTTCTTCGTTACTTTAACCCGATCGGCGCTCACGAAAGCGGCAGAATCGGTGAAGATCCTAACGGAATCCCGAACAACCTTATGCCGTACATAACACAGGTTGCCGCCGGCAGACTCAAGTGTCTCGGTGTTTTCGGCAACGATTACCCTACGCATGACGGCACGGGTGTGCGTGACTATATCCATGTTGTTGACCTTGCAAAAGGTCATGTAAAGGCTATTGAATATTCCGCAGAGCACAAGGGAACCGAGATTTTTAATCTTGGAACAGGTGTGGGCTACAGCGTTCTTGATATTGTAAAGGCTTTTGAAAAGGCAAATTCGATTGAAATTCCTTATGTCATAAAGCCACGCCGAGCAGGCGACATTGCAGAATGCTTTGCCGACGCAACAAAAGCCAAGAAAATACTTGGATGGATTGCCGAGAAAAGTCTTGAGGATATGTGCCGTGACAGTTGGAACTGGCAATCTCACAATGTGAATGGTTACAAATAACAAATAAATGATATTTTATTTGTGCATTCCTACAAAAAAACAATATTTTGTCAAATAATCAGTCAGCAAGAGTTTTTAGCATTGACTTTTGGTGGTTGATTGTTGTATAATTAAACTGCTTATAGAAGCATTATCACATAAGGAGGAAAAGAAAATGTTCAAAAAAGCACTTAGCCTTTTACTGTCTATGATGCTTGTTGTGACATCACTCGTTGCAACTGTAGTGAGCGTTTCTGCTGCCGGCGATTCATATTTCGTATCCGGTTCTGAAGAACTCACAGGTTACAAGTGGGCTGAGACTGAAGCAACTTGCGGAGATAATGTAATGACAGAAAACGGCGATGGTAACTACGAAAAAGTATTTACCAACGTAGCAGTCGGCAACGGCTACCAGTTCAAGATCGTTAAAAACGATACAGAGTGGATTGGTGTAGGCGATACCGGCAATGACAACTTCACATTCAATGTAACAAAGGAATGTGATGTAACAGTAACTTACAACCCTACAACAAATGAAATCACTGCAACAGGTGAAGGTGTTGTAATTCCGAAAGAACTTGTTGTTGACCACATTACAGTCGTTGGTAACGGTGAAGATGCATGGCTCAACGGTAAGGACTGGAAGGTAGATGCTGAAGCTAACTACATGACAGAAACATCTGAGGGTTCAAAGGTTTACCAGATTAAGTTTGAGAGCCTTGACGCTTATGAGAACTATCAGTTCAAGTTTGCTGCCAACGGTTCATGGGCAGATAACTGGGGCCTTCCTGAGCAGGGCACAGCTCCTCTCAATGAGTGGTTTGACCTTACATACAACGGTCAGAACATGATCATTGATACAGATGCAGCTGGTTACGAAGACGGTTATGACATCGTTCTTACACTTGACCTTTCAAACTTTAACTATGCTACAAAGCAGGGTGCAAAGGGTAAGGTTGACATCGTTACTGATGCAGAGCCTACAACAGTAGCAGAGCCTACAACAGTAGAGCCTACAACAGCAGAGCCCACAACAGTAGAGCCTACAACAGTAGCAGAGCCTACAACAGTAGAGCCTACAACTGCAGCTCCTGCAAAGGGTCTTACAGTTACAGCTACTTCAAACCTCTTCCCTGAGAAGAAGGTTACTCTCAGCGCAGATAAGAAGACTGTAAAGGTTACATACATGTTCCAGTCTAAGGATAAGGACATGTTGGACTTCCAGTGGGATATGAACTACGATGCAAATGTACTCAAGCCAACAGCTAACACAACCAGAGCTAAATCATTTGAATATCCAAAGATTGGTAGTTATGTTTGGAATGCTCTTCCGGGTGTAATTAAAGCTAACGGTAATACACTCAGCCTTTATGACACAACATCAAAGGAAATCGTATTTGCTTCTGCTGAGTTTGAAGTAATTGATCCTGAGGCTACAGCAACTACTGTTAATCTTGATGTACAGGTACTTCGTCTTTCAAAGGTTGATCCTGCAACAGACATGGAAATCGGCGATGAAGAAGTTTCGGTTGCTGACAAGTCAATCGTTGACCAGGAAGTATTTGATAAGTATGTTGTAGCTAATAATACTGTAACAGATCCCGACGCTTCAGAAGAGCCTACAACAGAAGAGCCTACAACAGCTCCTGCTGCCGATACTACATATGTAGTTGCCGGTACAACAAATCTTACAGGTTATGAATGGGTTGGTACACCTGCTGCAGCTCCTGAAAATGTTATGACAGCTGACGGCAGCGTATTCACAAAGACATTCTCTGCTGTTCCTGCAGGTGAAAGCTATCAGCTCAAGGTTGTTGCAAACACAGGCGACGAGCAGAAGTGGATCGGTCTTGACGGTACAGATAACAATGTAACTTTCGATGTAGAAACAGCTTGTGATGTTACTGTAACATTCGATCCTGCTACAAACAAGATTACTGTAACAGGTGACGGCGTTAAAATGGTAACAGACCTTAAAGTTAACACCATTACAGTTGTTGGTAACGGTGAAGACAACTGGCTCAACGGTGTAGCATGGGGTGTTGACGCTGAAGTTAACCACATGACTCCTGTTGCTGACAAGGTATATCAGATTAAGTATGAAAACATTGAATCTGCAGACGATGCTTATCAGTTCAAGTTTGCTGTAAACGATACTTGGGCAGCTAACTGGGGTCTTCCCGAGCAGAGCGCAGCTCCTATAGGCGAAGAATTTGACCTTACATTCAATGGTGAGAATATGCTTCTTAACACAGTTTCTGCAGGTTTTGCAGAAGATTCACTCGTTGATGTAACAATCACACTCGACATTACAAACTTTGATTATTCAACACGTACAGGCGCTAAGGCTACTGTTAAGGTTGAGCCTTCAACTCCTGCAGTTGATAATTTAACAATCAACGCTACATCTAATATTTGCCAGGCTATCGGTTCAGGCACATTTAATGTAGGCGACAAGGTATCAGTTTACTATCTCCTTGACACTAAGGACGCACAGCTTGAAGAAGTACAGTGGGCTCTTACATATGATAAGAACCTCCTTACACTTGATTCACTTACAATGCCTGAAATCGCTGACGGCATGGTAAATATGAATGATGTTTCAGGCAATGCTTCAAACCTTGCACTTTATGATTTTGCAGGCGGCAAGAAGCTTGTTGAGGCTGTGTTCACAGTTAACGGTACAGGTACAACAAATGTTGACCTCAATGTAGTTGATCTTACACTTGGTAAGCTCAATCCTGCAACAGGCACAGTTGATGCTGATTCAGAATATGAAGCAGTAGTTAACGGCGACATGGCTAATGATCTCTTTGATCACATTAACTCAGACGCTAAGGTTGAGGCATATGTTGAGCCTACAACAGTAGAGCCTACAACAACAGAGCCTGCTACAACAGAGCCTACAACAGTAGAGCCTACAACAACAGAGCCTGCTACAGAGCCTACAGATGCTCCTTCAACAGAGCCTACAACAACAGAGCCTGCTACAGTGCCTACAGATGCTCCTTCAACAGAGCCTACAGATGCTCCGGCTACAGTAGCTCCTACTACACCTGATGCTACATCTGCTACACAGGTTGCAACAAAGGGTCAGTCAACAGCTGACACAGCTACTTCTGACACACCGGCTAACGGCACAAGCAGCAACGCAGTACAGACAGGTAATGCTTCTATGGCAGTAGTTATCCTCTTAGCTCTTGTTTCTGCAACAGGTGTTGTTTACTTCACAAGAAAGAGATTCAATAAGTAATTGAATTTCCTATTGTAAGACTGTTAACGGCGTTGACAGATTAAAAAAATAATTTTTCGCCTCTCGGTTTTCCGAGGGGCGTTTTTTTTATATCGTAATGTTGTGAAAATCAGTTTGAATTATAATTTCTAAAATATCATTTCTTTAAAGGTGAATCTGCAATTAATTTACTT
>OOCJ01001202.1_pt1 | contig 12819 bp, 9 predicted proteins | sample 1671481 | NCBI WGS metagenome assembly OOCJ01 (sample SAMN06348161, study PRJEB24527) | human gut metagenome | biome: human gut; feature: ankylosing spondylitis patient; material: feces | host: Homo sapiens | place: China | collected 2015-10 | reverse complement strand
CTTCCTTGTACTGCTCGTAGAACTTTGCCTTTTCGGATGCCAGCTGCGCATACTCAGCTTCCAACTTTTTCGGGCTGGGCAGCTTGGTGAGGTCGTTTGCCTTGAAATAGGCTGCTGCTGCCCGGTATGCTGTCAGCTCTGCACGGTGCTGCTCCTCAAAGGCTGCGGGTCGTTTGGCAGTCTTTAACTGCTGTGCGCCGCTCTTGGTACTGGCGTAGACTGCAATATGATAGCGCAGCTCTTTGTTGACCTTCATGCGGCCTTCGAGGTCTTTCACCACCGCCAGCGAATCGTGGAACTTGGTATCAAACTCTGTAATTCTCTGGTCGAGTGCGTCCTCGTCAGTCAAGCCCTTTTCTTCTAGGAGAATCAAGGTCTGTGCCATGGCTTTGAGGTTGTGCTTCTTCGCCCAACGCTCGTAGCCGATGCCCTTGCCCTGCTTCAGCTTTGCCTGAATGTCCACCAGTTTCTGAATCTTATCGGGCTTGTCTGTTGCGATAGGCTGGATGGTCAGAGCAAGCCGGATGTTCTGAGCGAGTGCGGCAAGCACCTGCTCTTTCTCAAACTTGTCTCCGAGATGTTTCGCCCGGATGAACTTTGTCCTTCCGGGGGGCAGATAGCTGAGCCGCCCACGGCTTTCCTTGACGGCAATGCCGTACTGCTGCATGAGCTTGTCAGAGAAATCTTCAAAGCTGGTGGCACGGTACAGCACCGAAGAAATCTGTTTCCGCAGGGTATCTTTTACGGTTTCAAACTTCTTCTGCCGGGGCTGCCGTCCATCTGCGGTGAGAGCTGCGTTTTCACAGTCAAGTTTCAATTGGCCGCGTCTGCGCGCCCAATACTCAGCTTCGCTGACACGCTCTTTCGAGCCGTTGAGCAGGTCGATCTGGTACAGTCCGGCACCCTCGCACAGCTCCATGACCTCGACACGGAGGTGCCGCATGGTCTGGGCAGTGCTGGAGTGCTTCATGCCCTCTAGCCAGTCACGGGGCTTCTGCATATAGGGCTTGCGTTCCACCTCGCGCATTCGGATGCTGCCAATCACGATGTGGACGTGGATATTTCCCGAACGGTTATGCCCATCCGGGTGAGTGCAGACGATGGCAGGGTGACCGGGAAAGTTTTCTTCGCAGAATTTCAGGCCAAGTGCCTGTGCCTTTTCCATGGTCAAGCCGTTGTCGGCTGCTTCTCTGGGGTCAAAGCTGATGATATACTGGTGACTTTTGATATCACCATGCTGGGTATTCTTACCATACTTTCGGTTTGCCAGCAGACAAGCTGTTGCAAACGAGAAATCGCCACACTCAAGGGTGTCGAGCAGGTAGGATTCCCGCAGCTTCGGTCTGCCTTGTTCATCCAGAGGTTACTTTCCGGTGAATGCATCGTGCTGGTAAACAAGGTACGCTTCGATGGCAGAGTAGTCCGAATTTTTATTACAATTCGATTATTCAAATCGTTGGCAACAACATCGAATTGTATGTCGCAAATATGCGGTTTATGGTTGAACAATGCAACTGCCCTTGCGACTGAGGTGATATGTTTGAGCGTTGCCATACAGTTCACCCAGAACTTTCTCGGCGTGGAGCCGGAATGCAGTCAGGTCTGCAAGTTCGTCAAGAATTTTCGCCCGCAGTTGTTCGGTGTCTGCACCACCGGAGTTGAAGTGTCGTGCAAGTTGGTTCAAATTTCCGCCCACCCTGCTGCACTGGGCGAGCAGGGTGGAAACGGCGTTCAGGGTTTCTTCTCCGCCGCCAGCAACGACAACAGTGCGCTCGATCTTTGCACTGTGCAGCGCGCGGCGGATAAAAGTGGAGAGGGAGAGATTCAGGAGTTTGCAAGTGAGTTCCAGTGACGTTTTTTCCTCCGCTGTCACACGGAACTTGATGACGTGCGTTTTGTTGTTCGGCGTGTCGTGGTGCTGAGAATTGCTAGGAATCGGTTGAACATTCGTTTTGGTCATTGTACCTCCTGTCTGTTCGATAACTCCTCGGTGAAGTTATGTAAGCACGACACGCCGTTCCATTCGTGCCGTAAGGCACGAATAATGAGCAGGGTTTGGGGCAGGCACGCCCCAACAAGATCACTTCGGAAATGCAGACGCATTGTAGAAGTGAAGTCCCGGATGGACAGAACATTTTCAAGAATTGAAAATTTGTGGCCACGGGACGGTTCTTGCCCTCTACCGCTGCGCTCAAAATCAACTTTCGACAAATGTTTCCGAATTGTTAAGGCGTAAAAATAAGTAGAGGTTGTGCTGCTCATGTAAGGGGGTCACCGTTTGCTCCGAACGAAGTTCCTGCCCCTGTTTGTGCAGCGGCGTTGTCCGGCTCGCTCACGGAAAGTGTGAGGTCATGGCACGGTATCACGTTCAGACGGCTTATGAAGGATTCAAGGTACAGTATGAAGAAAGCCGGACGCAGTGCGGACACTACAACCTGCTTCTTTCAAGCACAAGAATAACACTTTGCGGTTGTGCGGTCAACAACCGAAAACAAATTTTGGAAGATTGAACAACTACATAAGATTTTATTTGTGAAAAAGAAAAATACCGCCCACGCAGCGCAGCGATGATTTTGTCGGGTGAATCGGCGGCAAAATGAATCGGGTGTGTTGCGGGGCGGTACGTTCTGTCTGGGTAATATCCACTGAAAGTGGTGGTTATCATGATAAGCACCACCACTTTTCAGCAGGATTTGGAATAAAGAGTATCATGGAAGTGTAGGCGCGTCAAGATAGTTTTGGGGAATTCATTGCGGTAAAGCGGTAGAAGTAAGACTTATATAAGCAAAAGCACCGCCCCACTCTGGAAAATCCAGCGTGAGACGGTGCCAATGAAGGAGAAATGGAAAAATGTCAGGGTTTGATGGGATTTTATGCCTGTACCATCCGGGCAATTCTTTCCCGAACTTCCGCTTCTGGTACAACGCTTGTGATGCCGCCATGCTTTTGCGTAGAAAGGCTTGCGGCACAGCAGGCAAATGTTGTGATAGCAGTCAGTTCCTTTTTTGTTAAATCCGCAGGAGCCTTATTCAATTTCAGGAAGCGGCTCATAGCACTTCCGCCGAAAATATCCCCGGCACCGGTGGTATCCACGACATGGATCTCGGCAGGCGAAGCGATCTCGCCGGTGCAGTTCCGGTTTGCAAAATAGCATCCCTTCGGACCAAGCGTGACATACACAAGGCTGGCACCATATTCCGTCAGCAGTTTCTGTGCGCTTTCCTGCGGCGAAAGTCCCCAGAGAAAATCCACTTCCTCGTTGCTGATCTTGATGATGTCCGCCTGATGCAGACCCCATTCGATCTGCTCTTTGGCGGCAGCTTCAGCCTTGGCATCCAGTACCGGGGCAGTGGAGGTCAGTGCGTTGTACAATGCGTCCAGATGCGGATCTGCAAGGAAGTTGTCCAGTGTAACCAGCTGTGCCTGCGGGGCGCTCTTAGCGGCACGGTCAGCCAGAATGCGCTGGCAGACCACTACGTCCGCATCGGCAGGGATGGTGTCTACGCTGGTGTTGGTCACGGTCAGATCGGGGCGTTCGGCTTTGATGCGGTTGTGGAACTTGGTAGCACCCATGGCGCTGGAACCCATACCGGCATCGCAAGCAAAGACAATCTTGCGGATCTGACCGACATTTACGGCAGTAGGTTCAGGAACCTCGCCCTTAGCCTGTGCCTTCATCTCCTTCATTTCGTTCTGGGCATCGGTCAGGCTCTTGGCATGGCCGGAGGTTGCTTTCAGGATGATCGAGGACAGGATAAAGGAGACTGCACCAGCGATGATAACGCCCAGCAGGACGGTGAGGATGGAATCCCGGGGAGCCATTGCCATGTAGGCAATGAGGGAACCGGGAGAAGCAGGGCCGGACAGGCCTGCACTTGTCATGGAGTAGAACAGGATGGCGCAGAAGTTGCCTACGATGGGGGCGATAATGATCACGGGATTCATCAGGATGTAGGGAAAGTAGATCTCGTGGATGCCGCCCAGCAGGTGGATGATGACAGCACCGGGAGCGGATTGGCGGGTGGTGTCGTCCTTACAGAAGAAGCAGTAGGCCAGCAGGATGCCAAGGCCGGGGCCGGGGTTGGCATCCTGCATATACATGATGGAGCGACCGGTCTCAGCAGCCTGACTTGCACCGATGGGGCTGAAGATGCCGTGGTTGATGGCGTTGTTCAGGAACAGCACCTTGGCAGGCTCAATAAAGACGGACACCAGCGGCAGCAGGCTGTGCGCCACAAGGAAGTCCACACCGGCGGTCAACATGGTGAGGATGGCGGTCATGAACGGGCCGATGACGTAGTAGCCAAGGATGGCCAGCAGCATACCCAGAATGCCGACGGAGAAGTTGTTGACCAGCATCTCGAAACCGGCAGGGATATGGCCTTCCACCTTCTTATCGAATTGCTTGATGATCCAGCCGGCCAGGGGACCCATGACCATAGCACCCATCAGCATGGTGTAGCCCGAGCCGCAGATGCAGCCCACCACGGCGATGGCGGCGATGACACGACCACGGTCGCCTGCGACCATTTTGCCGCCCTGCCCTGCAATGAGGATGGGCAGCAGATAGGTCAGCATCGGGGAGACCATGCTGGCCAGCTTTTCGTTGGGGAACCAGCCCGCTTCAATGAACAGAGCGGTGAGGAAGCCCCATGCGATGAATGCGCCGATGTTCGGCATGACCATGCCGCTGAGGGACTTTCCAAAGCGGGAAACAGCGTTTTTCATTTGTAGCTCTCCTTTTAACTTGAAAGGCAGGCGGCGCAGCTCCTGTGGCATGGGAGAAGCGGCCTGCGGATGTTTGTTCGGAGGAGCTTTCGTTTCGTTCTGGCACTATTCTAGCCGATATTGCGCCGGATTTCAATGGTGATAAGCAGTACTGCTGTCACCGGGGAATGGTGACAGCGGTGGGCTGATACGGCAACATCTCCAATGGGCGCGCGAGTGATTTGTGCATCTTCAACGATGTGCCGGGATACAAGACAGGAGTGCGGAAGCTTTTGTCACCAGACGATCGTGACAAAAATACGAGAACTTCTTCTCCTGCCGCAGGGCTGGGTCACAGCGGAAACGCTGGCGGAGAGCATCGGGGTCAGCCGCCGCACCGACCTCCGGGCACTGGACGAAGCGCGCCGGGTGGTGCGGGTGCATGGCGGAGTCAAATCGGTGGAGCAGGTGGTCGGCACCGATGACCTGCTCAGCCGCCGCACGGCCCGCAATGCCGAAGCAAAGCAGATCATTGCCGAAAAAGCGCTGGCGCTGCTGCGGCCGAATACCGCTCTGTTTCTGGACTCCGGCAGCACCACCACGGCGGTGGCGCGGTGCATCCCGGACCAGCCCATGCTGATCTACACCAGCGGCCTGCACTGCATTTTTTGTTATGGCTTGCGCTTCCGGTCTGCCGTGGCCGCAGCCAAGCGAAAGGGAGGATTCCACCTCGCCGCCCGGTTGGTGTCCTTAAAAGCCAAACGGGGCTTTCATTGCTCTGCTTCGCTGCGCAAACGCGAATTTCTATGCCGCGTTGCTTTACACTGCCAGAAATTTTCGGTATAATAAAGGGTAGAACAGAGCAAAACGCCAAAGGAAGAGGTTTTTATGGAGACTGCGGGGTGCGATTCCAGCCGACCGCTGGCCGAACAGGTTGCACAGCGGATCAAGGACTACATTCTGGAAGAAAAACTGAAGAGCGGCGACAAGCTGCCCACTGAAACAGCGATTGCCCGCGAGATGGGTGTGGCACGCAGTACCGTGCGCGAGGCCATCAAGCGGCTGGAGTCACAGAACATTCTGACCGTGCGCCACGGCGCGGGCTCTTTTGTGACCGACCAGCCCGGCCTGGCGGATGACCCGCTGGGGCTGGATTTCATTGAGGACAAGGAGCGTCTGGCCTTCGACCTGCTGGAGGTGCGTAACATCATCGAGCCGGCCATTGCCGCGCTGGCGGCGCGCCATGCCACCCCGGAGGACATCGCCGAGATGGAATCGCTGTACAACCTCATGGAATACCACATCCTGCATGGGCAGGACTATCTGAACGAGGATATGAAGTTCCACCGGACCATTGCCCGCGCCAGCGGCAATCTGGTGGCTCCCCAGCTGGCTCCCATCATCACGGCGTCGGTGGAGGTGTTCACCGAGGGCACCCACCGCACCCTGCTGCAGGAGACCCTGGACACCCACAAGGCAGTGCTGGAGGCCATCAAGTGCGGCGACAGCACCTGGGCCCGGGACGCCATGACCCTGCACCTTTCCCACAACCGCGACCTGTACCGGAAGATGCACCGCGCCCGCAGCGGTGAACCGCCCCTTGCTCCCAAAGTGCCGGAATGGGTGCTGCAGCTCAAGGAGCTGGCCAAGCCCGAAGAACCGGAAGAAAAAGAGTAAATCGAACGCAAACAGCCCGCATGACGGAGCACGATGCTCCTGCCATGCGGGCTGTTTTTCTGCGTTAACTCAGGCGGCGGGATGCATTACCACTCGGCAACGCTGCCGTCCTTGTGACGCCAGACGGGGTTCTTCCACTCGTGCGGGGTCTTGTTCTCCTCCAGCACCAGTTCCTTGTTGACGTCCACGCCCAGACCGGGACGGACGGGCAGCTGCACGCGGCCGTCTACGAACTTGAAGTCGTCCTGGTTCTTGACATAGTCCAGCACGCTCTTGCCCACGTTGTAGTGGATGCCGATGCTCTGCTCCTGGATCACGGCGTTGTAGCAGGTGGCGTCCACGTTCAGGCAGCTGGCCAGAGCGATGGGGCCCAGCGGGCAGTGGGGAGCCAGGGCAACGTCGTAGGCTTCGGCCATGGAGGCGATCTTCTTGACCTCGGTCAGGCCGCCGGCGTGGCTCAGGTCGGGCTGGATGATGTCCACGCCGCCAGCCTGCAGCAGGCGCTTGAAGTCATACTTGGTGAACAGACGCTCGCCGGTGGCAATGGGCACATTGCAGGCAGCGGCGATCTCCTTGAACACCTCCATGTTCTCGCACAGCACCGGCTCCTCGATGAACATGGGGTCGAACTCTTCCAGCTTCTTGGCCAGGACCTTTGCCATGGGCTTGTGCACACGGCCGTGGAAGTCGATGGCGATGCCGAAATACTTGCCGCAGCTCTCCCGGATGGCGGCCACGCGCTCCAGAACGGCGTCCACCTTGTCGTAGGTGTCGATCATCTGCAGCTCTTCGGTGGCGTTCATCTTGATGGCGGTAAAGCCGGCATTCTTGCGCTCCAGAGCAGCAGCGCCCACGTCGCTGGGGCGGTCGCCGCCGATCCAGCTGTACACGCGCATGTTGTCGCGGCAGGCACCGCCCATGAGCTGGTAGACCGGGGCGTTGAAGAACTTGCCCTTGATATCCCACAGGGCCTGATCAATGCCGGCAATGGCGCTCATCAGCACGCCGCCGCCGCGGTAAAAACCGGCGCGGTACAGCACAGCGGAAAAGTCCTCAATGCGCATGGGGTCCTTGCCGATGAGGTAGGGCTTCATCTCCTGCACGCAGGCCAGAACGGTGGCGCAGTGGCCTTCCAGCACGGGCTCGCCCCAGCCGGTCAGGCCCTCGTCGGTCACGATCTCAACAAAGCCCCAGCGGGGACGGACAGTATAGGTGTTGACTTCAACGATCTTCATGGGAAATCATCCTTTCTCTTGTATTGCAGAAGGTTTCAATGGGTTCAGATTCAGCGCTGGATCTGGTCCACCATGCCGCGGACGTAGGCGGCGCAGGCTTCCCAGTCGTTGGCGGCCACGGCGTCCTTGGGCATCAGGCTGGAGGCCAGGCCCACGCTGATGCAGCCGGCGTCAAAGAACTCGCGGATGTTGGCGGGGCTCACGCCGCCGATGGCCATGTAGTTGGTGCCGTCAAAGGGGCCCTGCAGGTCCTTGACGTAGTGGCGGGGCATGCTGCCGGCCGGGAACAGCTTCATGGTCTTGTAGCCGAACTGCAGGCTGGTGGCCACGTCGGTGGGGGTCAGCACGCCGGGCAGCAGGGCGATGTCGTTCTCGGCGCAGTAGCTGAACACATCCAGCGGAGTGCCGGGGGTCAGAAGGAACTGTGCACCGGCGTCCAGAGCGGCTTTGCAGCGCTCCACGGTGATGGCGGTGCCGGCACCCACGGTGCAACGGTCCCCGAAATGGGTGCGCAGCATCGTGATCTGCTCCAGGGCGTGGGGGCTATTCAGTGCCACCTCAAAGAAGGGGGCACCGCCCTGCACGGCGGCCTCGGCGTAATCAATGGTCTTTTCCAGCGGAACGTTGCGCAGGATGGCCAGCAACGGATGCTTGGAAACCAGATCGTAAGTGTCCATACAAAAAACTCCTTTCGGCAAAAAATGAAACCGATGGTTTCAGCGGATCAGCGGTAGGTGATGGCAGCGCCGGTGAGGGCAGCTTCCATCTGGGCGGCGTCGGGGTAGCCCTCCACGTCGCCCGGGGTCTGGGTGGCCAGGGCGCCGCAGATGGCACCCATGCGGCCTGCGGTGACCACATCGCGGCCCTGCAGGATGCCGGCCAGGAAGCCGGCATTGAAGCCGTCACCGGCGCCGATGGGCTCAATGGGCTTACAGGGGTAGGGCGGCAGCTTTTCGCGGGTGGTCTTGTCGGCCGCCCAGGCACCGTTGCCGCCGTCCTTGATGGCCACATACTGTGCGCAGCCGTCGCGGAACAGAAGATCGAAGATGGCATCCGGGTCGCGCAGGCCGAACAGGGCGTCGGCCTCGTCCAGGCCCAGCAGCACGATCTCGCTCTGCAGGGTCAGCTCCCGGATCAGGGGGGCGTAGTCCTGCCCACGCCACAGCTTGCGGCGGATGTTGGGGTCAAAGCTGATGGCGACGCCTTTCTCCTTGGCCAGAGCAAAGGCGGCTTTGGTCATGGCCAGGCAGCTCTCGCTCAGCACGGGGGTGATGCCGCTCATGTGCAGCACCTTCACGCCGTCCAGCAGGGCGGGGGTCACGTCCTCGGGGCACAGGTGGCTGGCGGCGCTGTTCTCACGGTAGTAGAACACTTTGGTCTCGCCCACGCCGGTCTCCTTGAACATGATGCCGGTGCGGTGGTCGGGGTCGTAGATGACACGGGAACAGTCCACGCCCTCGGCACGGAGCTGATTGCGGATGAAGCAGCCAAACTCGTCGGTGCCCAGGCGGCTGACCCAGGCGGCCTCCAGGCCCAGCTTTGCCAGACCCACGGCTACATTGCTCTCGGCACCGGCGGTGCGGATGCCGAAGTTCTGCACATAGCGCAGGGCACCCACGCTGTCCGGGGTGAAGGCGGCCATGGTCTCGCCGATGGTGATCAACTGAGGCATAAATAACACTCCTTTTTCTACAGGGTTTCAGAATTGCAGTTCCACGCAGCACAGAAGCCGCTCGATCTGACGCCGGGCTTCGTCCAGCGCCTGCCGGGCGCTGGCGGCGGCAGCGTCGTTGTAGCGCTCCAGCGGGAAGGCAACGCTCAGCGCGGCCACCACTTTGCCGCTTTTGCGCAGCGGCACGCCGATGCAGCGGATGCCCCGGGTGCTCTCCTCACACTCGTAGGCAAAGCCGCTGGCCCGGATCTCGGCCAGCTGGTCGGCCAGGAGGCGAAAGTCGGTGATGGTGTGCTCGGTCAGCGGGTACAGGCCGTCGTAATACAGGGCCTTGAGCTGGGGCAGCTGGTAGTCGGCCAGCAGAGCCTTGCCCACGCCGGTGGCGTAGGCCGGCAGGCTGCGGCCCTCCACCGTGACGGTACGGCTGCGCAGCGGGGTCTCCACCTTTTTGAGGTAATAGACATCCCCGTTTTTCAGGCTGCCGAGGTGGCATGTCTCGTGGCAGACCGACACGATGTCGTGCATCAGGCGGTAGATCTCCCGCAAGGCGCTGGCTTCTTCCAGATAGGTGTTTCCAATGCGGAACGCCATGCGGCCGATGCGGTAGTGATGATCCTGGTCGTCCAGGGTCAGGTAGCCGCGGGCCAGCAGGGTGTGCAGCAGCGGGGAGATGCTGCCTTTGGCAATGCCCAGATGCTGCGACAGCTGGGTCAGGGTGTAACCGCTGCCGTTCAGGCTGCACAGCTCCAGAATATCCAGCGCGCGTGCCAGTGAACGGTGGGAATCTCCGGAAGGCATGGGACTCACTTCCTTTCCTTATATATAAGGCCTCTGAGAGGCATTCGGACCAGGTCGGGAAAACGACGAAAGTGTTCCGATATCTGAACAAAAATTGCACGCTTTCTGGTTCGGACGGCTGAAAACTGCAGGCCGTCCGCCCTTTTTTCGGCGGCCGGAGCGCCGCCGATCGTTGCCTTTTGCACGGGATGCAGACGCTTTTGGGGCCTGCGATGGCATTGTCGGACAACTTAATAGATTGCAAACGATTAAAAATAAGCGAAAAATCGTTGCTTTTGAAAGAGACTTGTAATTTTTTCTGTAAATCCATGCTCCGATTTCAGTATACAACACCGGAAAATAGACTGCAAGGGGCAGTTTGTTTTTCGTGGAAATGACATAATTATGAACAAGAAAACTATAAAATACGCCAAAAATGGTTCTTTTGATGCAAAAATCGGTACATTTATTTCAGCAGGGTTGTTGTCAGACAACGAACTGCACGGAGCTGGCCCGCTGCGAATGCTTGTACGACAAAACCGAACGACCGGGGCGAATCCCTCTCCCCGGATTCGGCTAAAGCATTAAGGAGGAAACATCTGCCTTTCCAGCTCAAAAAGACTGATTTCCGTCTCAACCTCCAGTGCCGCAAGTTCCTGGACATTGGCCTGCCGCTGGCTTTGCAGGAGTTTCTGACGCAGGTTTCCTTTCTGGCGCTCTGCGCCTTCGTCAACCGTCTGGGTCTGGAAGCGTCCTCCGGCTACGGCGTGGCCTGCAAGATCGTCAACTTCGCCATGCTCATCCCCAGCTCTCTGATGCAGTCGATGGCCTCTTTCGTCTCTCAGAATGTCGGCGCCGGCAACAAAAAGCGGGCCAGGCAGACTCTGTTCACCGGCATTGCCATCGGTCTGGTCTTCGGCTGTGCGGTGTTTGCGCTGGTGTGGTTCGAGGGCGACCTGCTGTCCGGCATCTTCACTACAGATGCCGCCGTCATTGTGAATGCCTTCGCCTATCTGCGCGGTTTTGCGCCTGAGGCGATCGTCACAGCGGTGCTGTTCAGCATGGTGGGCTACTTCAACGGCAACAACAAGACCGTCTGGGTCATGGTGCAGGGCCTTGTGCAGACCCTCCTGGTCCGCCTGCCCATGGCTTACATCATGAGCATCCAGCCTAACGCCAGCCTGACCATGATCGGTCTGGCCGCGCCCACCTCTACCGCTGTGGGCATCGTGCTGAATGTCTGCTTTTTCCTCTATCTTGAGCGGAAAGAGAAAAATCTGAAAGTGTAAAAGGAAACCGGCTGGTGTGAATGACGCCAACCGGTTTTTGCTATGATTTGGCAAAACAAAAAGCCCAGCGTACTTTCATACGCTGAGCATTTTTGGTGGGCGCGGGTGGATGTCGCAAGCCGCGCTGCTAAAAACAGCCCACTGGGCTGTTTTTGCGCTGTCTTCGGCGACAGCGCCGCAGCTGTTCGAATCCCCCCTTGCGACGCTTTACAAACTTCCAGATAAAACAGAAACTCCAGTGTCACTACAACACTGGAGTTCTTGGTGGAGCGAAGCAACCTAAATCCGAACCATTGCCCTCTGGGGCATCTTTGGCGGCGATTTCATCGAAAGTGATGGTTTTTGTGCCGTCTTTGTAGTTGAATGTAATCAAAACTTTTTCATCATAGAGATAAACAGCATTCACGAAGGTGTTGATGAGCGTTTCCCGGTGGCTTTTCACCCTCGTGTCCAGCTTGCGGAGCCGGGTCAGCCAGAACCGAACCTGATTTTCACTCAACCGAGGCCGAGCGATTTTTTCTTCGGCAATCCGAACTTCAAGCTCTTTCTGCTGGGCTTCCAGCTTTTCCAAACGCGATTTGGTGGAGTTGGTCAGCACACCTGCTTGGATGGCGTTCAGCATATTCTCGATGCCATTCTCTACCTCGCGCATCTGCTTTTCCAGCAAAGGAAGCGTGGTGTTTTCCTGATCCTGCAACTCCATGACTTCTGCAACGATGGCATCAATCACGGCATCGTCCTGAATCAGCTTCATGGTTTCAGCTATGACCAAATCTTCCAGCCACTCTTTACGGACGGTCTTTTTCTTGCAGGTCTTGAAACGCTTCGCGGTGGCGCACTTATAATAATGATGAACGACCTTGTTTCTACCCGTGCCGCACTCGCCGAACATCATCGCGCCGCACATTCCGCAGAACAGCTTGGTGGTGAGCAAGTAATCGTCCTCGGCCTTGTGACGGGCAGGAGCGCGGCTGTTCTTCTTGATTTTTTGCTGTACTTCCTCAAACAAATCTTTATCCACGATGGCCGGGATGCTGTCGGGCATCACAATGTCCTTAAAGTGGTTTTCTCCGATGTAACGTTTGTTCGTCAGCAGCGTCTGAACACTGTTGTAGGTGAACTTCTGGTTGCGGTTGGTAGTCACACCACTGTCATTCAGCCAGTTCATCAGTTCTTTCATGGTCGCGCCCTCATTGTACCGCTGGAAGGCTTCTACCACAAAGGGAGCTTTCAGCGGGTCGATTTGAAAGAACTTCTCTTCGTCCACCTTGAAGCCAATGGGAATCGTGCCGCCGTTGTACTTCCCCTTCAGAACATTCTCGGTCATGCCGCGTACGACCTTTTCAGACAGCTCTGCCGAGTAGTATTCAGCCATGCCGGTGAGCATACTCTTGACCATGATACCCGCAGGGCTGTCAGAGATAGGCTCCGTGGCAGATACCAGCTTGACATGATTTCGTTC
>OOCJ01001200.1_pt1 | contig 12853 bp, 10 predicted proteins | sample 1671481 | NCBI WGS metagenome assembly OOCJ01 (sample SAMN06348161, study PRJEB24527) | human gut metagenome | biome: human gut; feature: ankylosing spondylitis patient; material: feces | host: Homo sapiens | place: China | collected 2015-10 | reverse complement strand
TACGAGATAAGCTAGTGACTGGAGTTCAGACGTGTGCTCTTCCGATCTAAAGAAAGAGCATACACGCCGATATCCAGCATGGCACCCCCAGCCAGGTTCCGGTTAAAGAAACGGTTTTCCATGTTATATTCTTTAAAACTTCCAAAATTCATGGTGATCAGATTTACTTTTCCCAGCTTTCCGGACTCCAAAATCTTCTTCAATTCTTTATAGACCGGCATATGGAAAATGGTCATGGCTTCGGCAACAATAACCCCCTTCTCCTTTGCCAGCTCCAAAGCTTCATCCAGTTCCTCACTATTTAAAGTAATAGATTTCTCCACCAGGATATGTTTCCCATTTTCAATGGCCTTTTTCATAAACTGGATATGAGTATTATGAGGCGTTGTAATATAGACCACATCCACTTCCGGATCCGTGAACATTTCATTAAAATCCGTATACACCTTTTTGATCCCGTATTTTTCTCCAAACTTTACAGCCTTTTCGTAGGTCCTGTTTCCTACTGCGTAAAGCTTTTTGCCATTTTTTTCCAGTGCCGTTGCCATTTCATTGGCGATCACACCTGTTCCCAGTACAGCCCAGTGAATTTCTCTCATCCTGCGCTCTCCTTTCCTGCGAAAATATTTTGCCAGTCTTCCTTATCGGATCTCTCCTTTTCTGGCTCTCCTGTTCAGTATAACCATAAATCCAAGGCAAAGCAATAGCTGCACAACAGATGACATAGGCGTTGCCAATCCGATTTTAAATAAAGAAGTATCCGGTCGGATGCTCATGAGATAAGATACAGGCACACGAACTCCAAAAGCCCCGGCAATTCCCTGTAACATAACAAATTTGGTCTGTCCGATCCCATTATAAAGGGCCTTCTTTGCCCGGTCCATCCTTCCTGCGCCATAATTCTGGGCCACAAAAGCAGACATAGACTGCATAAAAGCAGATGAAATAAGCATGATAAAAGCACAAACTTTCTCAGCCACTCCCACACCTGCAGAAGCGGTCACTCCCATGGAATTTACGATCGCCAGGATAATAAGAAACGAAATACTTACCAGAAGATCCTGTAATGCGATCGGCGCTCCAAGGCCCGCCATTTTCTTAAGCAAATCCTTATGGATCCGCACATTTTCCTTCTTAAATACAAATGGCAGCTGTTTCTTTCTGATAAACCCAAAAGATACCACCACACTGACCACCTGGGCAAAAACAGTAGCACAGGCCGCTCCTGTAGTTCCCATATGAAAACCGGCACACAGCACCAGATCTCCTGCAATATTACAAACACAGGCGATCGCAACTGTAAAAAGCGGCATTTTGGAGTCCCCGATTCCCCTGAAAATACAACCGATCAGGTTATAAGCAACAATAACGATCATACCGCAGCCGCATATCCTTACATAAGCAGCCGTCTTGTCAAAAGCCTCCTTTGGAGCATGCATAATACTGCTGATCTGAGGTGCAAAACACACCAGAAGGACAGTCATGACCAATGCAATACCAGCAAACATCACCATGGCCGTTCCCACTGCCTTTCCCCCTTCTTCCTTCTTTCCGCAGCCGATCAGCTGTCCTAAAAGCACCGTGGTTCCCATAGCAAAACAGCTGATCAGATTAGTCAAAGTCATCATGATCTGAGAACCTGTAGACACCGCCGATACATCCGCAGAAGACGCAAACTTACCCACAACCAGGAGATCCACAGCGCCGTACATAGCCTGCAAAAACAGCGCAAACAACACTGGCATGGCAAACAAAATAAGAGGCTGTAAGATCTTCCCTTCTGTAAATGTCGTATTTCTCTCCATTGTACATTTTCTCCTTTTTCACATTAAAAAAGCCGGATAAGAAGCAGGCATCTCAGCCCGCCATCTTATCCAGCTATTGTTTCTAAAGAACAACTTGCCCTCCGATGAACGTTCCACAGTATACTATAAAAATTTTCAAACATCAACTGCCAGATCCACATCTTTGGCTCAAATCATTTCTATTAATCTCTGTCATTCAGATAACCTGGTTCATTATAAATAAGAGCCATAAACTCTACATCAGAGTCTGAATTATTCTCAATGCTGTGATACTGTCCCACTTCAATAATACAGCAGTCACCAGGGCCAACCTTGGTCACAGACTTGTCATTATCAATAAAATCTGCCTCGCCCTTTAAAATATAATATGGCTCAGTATCATGTACATGCTGATGCCAGCCTACACTTGCACCTGGAGGAAGAACTACCTTAGCATACAGTCTGCCGTGTCCTAACAGCTCCTCCTTAGATACAATATGATGAACATACGTTGTTCCCTTACCTCCGCCTAAATGTTCCACTTCCAGAACGTTGTCTTTACGAATCATGGTCATGCCCTCCTGTTGAATATAATCCTGAAGCAATTTGAAACACTTTACTGCTTATATTTTCTCATTATACTCCATTTCTCTCATTTTTCCAAGAACAGGACGCGATTTTTCTTTCGCGAATGTTTCATTTTGCAGCAACCATCTGCTCTTATTCCCTTTCCTGCGCAAACTTCTGAAATGCCTTGGCTGCCACACTTAAAGGATACTCGCTGTCCCGTATCATAAGAACATTCCTTTCCGGAAATGCCTCTTCCAGATCAATGGCAAATACAACACCTGCTTTTAAGTCTTCCGCTGCAATCTCCTCCGGTATAAAACCAATTCCCAGATTATGACGCACTGCCGGAAGGATCAGATCCGTAGTGGCCAGTTCCAGATCCGGTGAAAATGTCAGGCCATACTGCAAAAAATAGGAATTCAGGAAATTACGGCTGATCGCCTCGGAAGTAAGGCTGATCCACGGCAGATCTGAAAGCTCCCGCAAAGAACATTTTCGTCCCTTTAACTGCTCAAATCTGGGGCCTCCGATCAAAATCTCCCGATAGCTGCGAAGCACTTTCATTTTCAATGGATCCCCCATATGCAAAGGAAGAGACGAAACCACTGCCATATCCACCTTACCATCACGAACTGCCTGGATCGAGTCCCTGGTACTGTTATTTAAGATCTGAAAATGGACCTTCGGGTACTTCCGGCTAAACTCCTCCATTGCCTGAAACAGATAACAATGAAGGGCTGTCTCTGTGGCACTGATCGAGATCGTACCCTTTTCCAGGCTCAGCCTGTCCTTCAGATCACTTTCCCCTTTAAAAAACTGGGCGCAGCCTGCTGAAACATACTCAAAAAACTGCTGTCCCTCTGCCGTCAGCTCCATCCCCATCTTGCTGCGGATAAATAACCGGCACCCCAGATCATCCTCCAGCTTATGTATGGTCCTTGTTACCGCCGGCTGACTGGTATTAAGGGCAGATGCAGCCCTGGTCAGATTTCCATACTTTGCAACATAATAAAAAATCCTGTAGTATTCAAAATTAGATGTCATAACTAATGTCCCTTCTATCTAGCTAGCTTCGACTCACGGACACGCGCTAACGCGCTCATCTGTCTGCTGACGCAGACGGTCCGTTCGTGAATGACGCAAGAAAAACAAATGTCGCCTTGCAGGCGCCGCTTGTTTTTCTTTTGCGCCTTTCCATACCATTCTGATATGAATATAATACATTTTTGCTATTTTACAACCCTTTTTATTCGTGGCATATTATATGTGAAAAAAATAACGTGCATTTGAAAGGGGCAACATCATGGAAAACAACACCGGCACATGTCTTGAAAAGCAGCCTTTATGTGAGGAAATGCTTACAAAAATGAACGCATACTGGCGGGCAGCCAACTACCTGTCTGCAGGACAGCTTTACCTGTTAGACAATCCGCTTTTAAAAAAGCCATTATCCCTTGACCAGATCAAGAAAAAGATCGTAGGTCACTGGGGAACTGTACCTGGACAGAACTTTGTCTATGTACATTGTAACCGTGTGATCAAACGTTATGACCTGGACATGATCCTTTTATCCGGACCTGGACACGGCGGCAACTTCCTGATCGCCAATACCTATCTGGATGGAAGCTACAGCGAGATCTATCCAAACATCAGCCAGGACGAAGAAGGAATGCAGAAAATGTTCAAGCAGTTCTCCTTCCCATGCGGCGTGCCAAGCCACTGTGCTCCTGAAACTCCAGGTTCTATCAACGAAGGCGGCGAATTAGGTTACTCCATTGCCCACGCTTTCGGTGCTGTATTCGATAACCCGGATCTGATCGCTACCGTTGTAGTAGGTGACGGCGAAGCAGAAACCGGCCCACTGGCTACTTCCTGGCAGTCCAATAAATTTTTAAACCCTGTAACAGACGGCGCTGTTCTTCCTATCCTTCACTTAAACGGATACAAGATCAGCAACCCGACCATCTTCTCCCGTATCCCACATGATGAGATTGAAGATTTCTTCAAAGGCTGTGGCTGGAAACCATACTTCGTAGAAGGCGACGATCCAATGACCATGCACCGCAAGATGGCCGAAACCATGGATACCGTTATCGAAGAGATCAAAGCCATCCAGAAACATGCCCGTGAAACAGGAGATGCAGAGCGTCCAAAGTGGCCTATGATCGTTCTTCGTACACCAAAGGGCTGGACCGGACCAAAGGTAGTAGACGGCCAGAAGATCGAAGGTTCCTTCCGTGCTCATCAGGTGCCGATCTCCATGGAAAATCCGGAAGAACACTTAAAACTGTTAAACGACTGGTTAAGAAGCTACCATCCAGAAGAACTGTTTGACGAAAAAGGCCGTCTGATCCCGGAATTAGCCGAACTGGCTCCAAAGGGAAATGCAAGACTGGGCGCAAACCCACATGCAAACGGCGGAATTCTCTTAAAAGACCTGCGTCTGCCAGATTTCAGAACCTACGGAATTCCTGTAGAACCTGGAAAGACCAAAGCCCAGGATATGATCGAACTGGGCGGATACATCCGTGACATCTTCCGCTTAAATGAGGACAACAAAAACTTCCGTATCTTCGGACCCGACGAAAGCATGTCCAACCGTCTTTACCGCGTATTTGAGGCAGAAAACCGTGACTGGAACGGTGAATTAAAAGATGACGATGACAAACTGGCAAGAGGCGGACGTATCATGGACAGTATGCTCAGTGAGCATATGTGTGAGGGATGGCTGGAAGGCTACCTGCTTACAGGACGTCACGGTTTCTTTGCAAGCTACGAAGCATTTATCCGTATTGTTGACTCCATGGCTGCACAGCATGCAAAATGGTTAAAAGTATGCAACCAGCTTTCCTGGAGACAGCCGATTGCTTCCTTAAACTTCATCCTGTCCTCCAATGTATGGCAGCAGGACCACAATGGTTACACCCATCAGGATCCAGGCTTCTTAGATCACATTGCAAACAAAAAAGCAGACGTAGTCCGCATGTATCTGCCACCAGATACCAACTGCCTGCTCTCCTGCTTTGACCACTGCATCCGCAGCAAAAACTATGTAAACGCCATTGTTGCATCCAAACATCCAAGCTGCCAGTGGCTGTCCATGGAACAGGCCGTAAAGCACTGCACCCAGGGTATCGGCATCTGGGAATGGGCAAGCAACGACTGCGGCGAAGAACCAGATCTGGTCATGGCATGCTGCGGTGATACACCAACCCTGGAAACAATGGCTGCTGTCACCATTCTCCGTGACGAACTGCCGGAATTAAAGATCCGTGTTGTCAATGTAGTAGACCTGTTCAAGCTGGAGTCCAACACCAAGCATCCACACGGCTTAAGCGATGCCGAATATGACGCGATCTTCACCAAAGATACTCCAGTCATTTTCGCATTCCACGGCTATCCAACCCTGATCCACGAACTCACCTACGGACGCAACAACCACAACGTATCCGTTCACGGCTATCAGGAAGAAGGTACCATCACCACTCCATTCGATATGCGTGTCCAGAACCAGTTAGACCGTTTCGACCTTGTAAAAGACGCCATCATGCATCTTCCACAGTTAGGAAACAGAGGTTCCTTCCTGATCCAGAAGATGAATGACAAACTGGTAGAACACAAACAGTACATTGCCGAATATGGCCAGGATCTGGAAGAGATCCGCAACTGGCAGTGGCACACTCCAGAAGACAAGTAAAACAAGTATATAAAAATACCGCCTGGGCAGCAATCCAATCCTTCGCTGTCCCAGACGGTATTTTAATAATCACACTTATTTTTCAGTTATTCCTTGTATACACAGGCCGTCATCTTACTTGTCAATTGTCCACATCTTGAGCGCAGCTGTCCGAATGTAGCGGACGTAGTCCGATACAGGCGAACAGGTGCATGTCGAAAGCCAGTGGACAATGACAAGTAATATGTAAGGCCGTTTCTTACGGAAAAGCGTTGCTCCCGGAACCCTTCCTCACGGTTGCCACAAACTTCGCCATTTTCAAAGCATCTTTCACCCCAAAGCTTTCAATCCCAGAACTCACATCCACTCCAAATGGTCGCAGCCTTTCCACCGCATCCCTCACATTCTCCGGATCCAGCCCACCAGCCAGAAAATAAGGCCGTTTCACATTTTCCAGTAATTTCCAGTTAAACACCTTCCCATCACCGGCGCCGGCATCAAACAACACAAGATCCGCCCCGGACTGCTCTCCCGCTTTCACATCCGCTTCCGACTTCACCTGAACCGCCTTTATAATAAACGTATCTTCACCTCTGCCAGTAAGTTCCCTCAGCCGACAAATATACGCCTCATCTTCCACTCCATGAAGCTGCGCCATATCAACGATCCCTTCATTCAAAAGATCAGCCACATTTTCCACCGACTCATTCACAAACACACCTACAGCCTTCACCGCCGGATCCAGCATTTCCTTAAGCATTTTCGCCTGCTCCTTAGAAACATATCTGCGACTCTTCTTTGCAAACATGAACCCAATATACTCCGGCTTGATCTCATTCACCGCCTGGATATCCTCCGGCCGCATCATTCCGCACAACTTCACTCTGGTCATCTGTTTATACTCCCGCTTTGTCAACACACATACTTATTCCGTTTTCTAACCTCTCAGCGCCGCCAATTTCGCCTTCTTATCCTCAGCCCGCATCAGTGCTTCTCCAATAAGAACTGCATCTGCCCCAATCTCCCGAAGCTTTCTCACATCATTCTCATCCCTTACGCCACTTTCTGATACAAAAAGCACCTCTGCCGGTATCATGCTGCGAAGCCGTCTACTGTTTTCCGTATCCACAGAAAAATCCTTCAAATTCCGGTTGTTCACTCCGATCATTCTGGCGCCTGCTTCAACGGCCATTTCCACCTCTGCCTCATCATGAGCTTCCACCAGAGCAGAAAGTCCCAATTCATCACAGATACACCTGTATTCCTTTAACTGCTCCTTTGACAAAATAGAACAAATCAAAAGCACAGCCGAAGCTCCCAGAACCTTCGCCTCATAAATCATATATTCATCAACTGTAAAATCCTTCCTCAAGCAGGGAATTCCCACACTCTCAGCAATCTCTCTCAAATAAGCATCACTTCCCAAAAACCACTTTGGCTCCGTCAGCACCGAAATGCAGTCCGCTCCCGCTGCTTCATACTCCTTTGCGATCTTTAAATAAGGAAAATCCGGTGCGATCAGTCCCTTAGAAGGAGAAGCCTTCTTACACTCACAAATAAACGAGATCCCAGGCTTCTTAAGAGCCTTCTCAAATGCAAAACTGCCCAGCCTGCCCTCTCTTCCAAGATCAAAGGCCCGCCTTCTCATCTCATCCGCAGCCACTTTCTCTTTCCCATATTCTACCCGCTCCCTGGCATGATCCGCCAGCTGATCCAAAATCGTCATATTATTCCGCCTCTCCGTTACTATGTCCTCTAGGAGTCTTTTCTAGAGAACATTACTCACTTCAATCAGTTTCTCCAGTGTATCCAGTGCCTTTCCAGAATCGATCAGTTCTGCTGCCAGGGCAATACCAGACTTCATATCCTCTGCCTCCCCTGCAATATACAAAGCAGCACCTGCATTCATCAGAACAGCATTTCTCTTATGACCCTTTTCACCTCTTAAAATAGACCGTGTGATCTCTGCATTTTCTGCCGGTGTTCCGCCCTTAAGGTCATCCTTTGTACACCGTTCAAAGCCAAACTCCTCAGGAGTAATAACAGAAGTTCTGTACCATCCATCTCTGATCTCGCAAATGGTAGTCGGAGCACTTAAAGAGATCTCATCCAACTTATCCTGACCATAAATAACCATACCACGCTTAATTCCCAGACTTACCAGAACTCTTGCCAGAGGCTCAACCAGATATTCATCATATACACCTAACAGCTGCATGGTCGGTGTTCCCGGATTGGTCAGCGGTCCTAAAATATTAAATACGGTTCTAAATCCCAGCTCTTTCCGGATCGCGCCAACATATTTCATGGAAGTATGATATTTCTGTGCAAAGAAGAAGCACATTCCCACTTCTTTTAATAATTTTCTGCAAAGATCCGGACTCTGCTCAATATTAACTCCCAGCGCCTCTAAACAGTCCGCTGTTCCGCACTTGGAAGAAGCCGCTCTGTTTCCGTGTTTTGCCACTTTTACACCGCCTGCTGCTGCAACCAGGGCCGCTGTAGTAGAAATATTAAAGCTTCCTGCATTATCACCGCCAGTACCAACGATCTCAAACAGATCCATGTCTGTTTCCACTTTGGTAGCATGATCTCTCATAGCTGCTGCGCAGCCTGCGATCTCATCTGTCGTCTCTGCTCTGGCACTTTTTGTAGAAAGAGCTGCCAGAAATGCCGCATTCTGGGTAGGTGTAGTCTCTCCGCTCATGATCTCATTCATCACGGTATATGCTTCTTCATAACTTAAATCCTCTTTATTTACGTTCTTTACAATAGCCTCTTTGATCATCGTTCTTACCTCCTGATATTCTGCTCATTTTAAAAATTTCAAACCGTTCAAAACATTCTGTACTCTCTTCCCGCTCTCGTCATCCCCCTGCTGACGCAGGAGGAAAGCTGAACGATCAATGTTCCAGGAAATTCTGTATCATCCCTTTCCCATCCGGTGTCATAATGGACTCCGGATGAAACTGTACTCCATAGATCGGATATTCCACATGCTGTACTGCCATGATCTCCCCGTCATCTGTCACTGCTGTTACCTTCAGCACATCCGGCATTGTCTCCGGATCCGCTGCCAGTGAATGATACCTTGCCACCGGCGCCTTCTTTGGGCATCCTTTAAACAGCAACGACTCTGTATCAAACGTCACCTCCGACTGTTTTCCATGCATCAGCTCCTTCGCATAAGTAACTGTAGCTCCAAAAGCAGCGCAGATGGCCTGATGGCCCAGGCAGACACCAAGAACCGGTATCTCTTTTCCCAACGTTTTTGCCACATCCACGATCACCCCTGCGTCCTCCGGTCTTCCAGGTCCCGGTGAAAGGATGATCCGTTCCGGTTTCAACTGCCGTATCTCTTCCACTGTCATTTCATCATTGCGAATCACCTTAATATCCGGGTTGATCTCACCGATCAGCTGATAAAGATTATAGGAAAAACTGTCATAATTATCGATTAATAAGATCATAATTCTTCCTCCTGTGCCATTTCCAGTGCCTTTAATGCGGCTCTTGCCTTATTTAAACACTCTTCAAACTCCTTCTTTGGATCTGAGTCTGCTACGATACCGGCGCCGCTTCTTACAAATACCTTGCCATTTTTCTTATATGCAATACGGATGGCGATACAGGTATCCATATTTCCTGTAAAATCAATATATCCAATGGCTCCTCCGTAAATGCCACGTTTATTATTTTCCAGTTCCCCAATCAGCTGGCAGGCACGGATTTTTGGCGCACCGGATAAGGTTCCTGCCGGAAGCACAGCCTCAATGGCATCCAGTGCGTCATGCTTCTCATCGATCTCTCCCCGCACTGTGGAACCAATATGCATTACATGGGAATACCGCTCAATGGAATGAAGTTTCTCTACTTTTACAGAACCAAACTTACTGATCTTTCCCAGGTCATTTCTTCCCAGATCCACTAACATGTTGTGTTCTGCCAGTTCCTTCTTATCTGCTAAAAGCTCCTCTTCCAATGCCTTATCTTCCTCATCCGTCTTTCCTCTCGGTCTTGTTCCTGCCAGTGGGAATGTATGGAGCACGCCATCTTCCAGTTTTACCAGTGTCTCCGGTGAAGCACCTGCCACTTCTACATCTGTTCCTGAAAAATAAAACATATAAGGAGACGGGTTCAATGTTCTCAGTACCCGGTAAGTATTTAATAAACTTCCCTCAAAAGGAGCACTTAAGCGGTTGGAAAGAACGATCTGAAAAATGTCTCCCTCCCGGATATAATGCTTTGCCTTTTCCACCATGGCACAATACTGTTCCCCGTTAAATAAAGGTGTAACTTCTCCTGTCAGCTTACCCCCCGGTTCCTGCTTCTTCTCTCCTTTTTTCAGAAGTTCTGCCAGCTGCTTTAACTCCATTACAACCTTGTTATATCCAACTTCCACATCATCCAAAGACATGTTCACCATTAAAATGATCTTCTGTCTTACGTGATCAAAAGCGATCACCTTGTCAAAAAGCATCAGGTCCACATCTTTGAAATTTTCCGTATCTTCCACCTTGCACCGCACTGCCGGTTCGCTGTATCCCAGATAGTCATAGGAAAAATATCCCACCAGACCACCGGTAAATGGCGGAAGATAGTCAAATCTTGGGCTTTTATAGTCCGCTAATATCTGTCTTAAAAATTTAGAAGGATCCTCTGTCTTTACGGAAAAACTGCCTGCTTTCATTTCACCATCCCTGCAGGTGATCTCCATTTTCGGCTCATATCCCATAAATGTGTACCGGCCCCATTTATCATTTGCCATGGCTGACTCCAGCATGTAGCAATGAGTAGAAACATTTTTAAGGATCTTCATGGTTTCAATAGGTGTGGTAAAATCAGAAAGCATTTCACAGCTTACAGGCAGTACACGGTATTTTCCATCTGCTGCGATCTTTTTAACTTCCTCAAGTTCCGGAAAAAACTTCATAGAATGACCTCCTTATGCACAATTGGGATAAACAAAAAACGCCCCTGACAGAATACTACTACTCTGTCAAGGACGAATACAATTTCTCTAAAATATGATCCGCGGTGCCACCTTGATTCACGGTATAAGCCGAGCTCTTAGCAGGATACAACTATATCCCCGGCAAATGACGTCTGCCTGCAACGTCGCAGAATACTCAGCATATGCACCAGACAATATCCGGAACTTCGCTTTTGACTGCGCCCTCAGCGGTCCATTTGACAATGTGTTTCTTACCTGAATTCCACCACCTCAGGCTCTCTGTGAAGGCATCATAGCCGTTATCTCCGCTTCATCGGTTTGAAGTATTAAATTGGTTGGATTATAGCATAGCTTTTTTGTAAGTCAATATGTCTATTTAAAAAATTTTGTCAACTTTTAATTTGCCTTTTCATACACACTGAACCCGTTTTTGCCGCCCTGCTTCACCTGATACAATGCAGTATCTGCATGACGGTACAGTTCCATAAACGTTGTTCCGTGTTCCGGTGAAAATGCCAGACCAACGCTGATGGTAATGCCATTTCCATCCATCTCCGGTATCTCAAGGCTTCTCACCTCGTCGATCAGCTTTTTCACCCTGTTTTCCGCAATACTTCCATTATTTATATTCCGGATCAGGACCATAAATTCATCACCGCCAATACGCCCTGCAATATCGTGCTCCCTGAACTGTCTTGCAAGAAGATGTCCGAATGTCTTTAATACCTTATCACCTACAATATGGCCATAGGTGTCATTGACCTGTTTAAAATAGTCCACATCCATAATGAGAAGGCCGTTACAGCTTTCTGCCTCCCCTTCTTCTAATGACCTTTCGATCAGCTCCTGCGTTGTTTTTTTATTGTAAAGCCCTGTCAGTGCATCTCTCTGTGCCCGTTTTAACAGTCTCGCCTTTTCCTGCCGGTTTTTATAAACAATAAAAAGGACCATGGATGCTATCAACATTCCAAAGACAATGATAAAAATGATCTCATAATCCCTGATAAAGTCGTAGGAAGCCTGCGCTGCCTTTACAGGAACAATATAGCTGATCATCCAGTCATTCATTCCAAGAGGGGTATAGGCAATATAATAAAAGGGCTTTCTCCCGGCAGAAAAGCGGAATTCACGAATTCCCTCTTCTCCAGCCGCAAAATCTGTCTTAATGTCCTGGATTGCAGCTGTCCTGATCTGACAATTATCAAAATAATCAAATATATTGCCGGAAAATACCTCCTGTTCCTGCTCTGAATACACTCTGTCATAAGTGATCACGTTTCCATCTTTATCTGTGATCAGGCTGTAGCCATTTCCCCCAAACAGGTCATCAAACATCATGTGACTTAAAGCCGTAACATTATAAGAACCGCCTAAAATACCGGCAATCTCCCCATCCTTTAATACCGGGACTCCCAGGACCACTCTTACTTCTTTATCAACACTGCTCTCTATTGGGTCACTTAAGGTCTGCTGCCCGTTTACAGCCTCATTAAAATATCTGCGGTGGGATACATTTTTCACATCCCCGGTATCATAATGAGCCGTACCATCTGTTTCGATCAGTGCCACCCGGTCCAGATCTGTTTTATTGTGGATCGTAACCAGAGTATCCAGATTGATCTGAGAAAACAGTTCTTCTTCCTTTGCCATCTCTTCCGCGATCTCATTCAGATACTGGTAATGAATGCTTAAGATCGTCCGTAAATGCTGACTCTGGCGTGAAACATTGTTCATCATGGTCTGCCTGGAATTTTTCCTTACAGAAGACTGTACGTAGCCAAAAAATATCATGATCCCCAGGATCATTGACAAAATAAATAATCCCGTAACCATCGTGTAATGCTTATAATAAGTTGTTTTCTTTTTCAT
>OOCJ01001190.1_pt1 | contig 12961 bp, 8 predicted proteins | sample 1671481 | NCBI WGS metagenome assembly OOCJ01 (sample SAMN06348161, study PRJEB24527) | human gut metagenome | biome: human gut; feature: ankylosing spondylitis patient; material: feces | host: Homo sapiens | place: China | collected 2015-10 | reverse complement strand
CCTTTATTTATGGATTTTATAGTATATTGTAATACAAGAGAATAGAAATGGCTGTTTTTCTGCGGAAAGCCAGAAATCGTTCGCCTGAGATTGATTTTTCATTCTGCGGCGAACTATTTTCCGGGACGAGGAGTTCGATGTCGAGACAGTTTTTTATTGAAATTCTTCCTATTCTGAAAAAGAAATCGTATTTTTGCCAAAATTTTAAAGTAACGCGAAAGTAAAATACGATATATGGCAAACCGATTCGCAGAACGTACGCAACTGAACCTCTCCGATGTGAACAAAGAGGTGTTGAAGATGTGGGATGACGCAGATGTCTTCCATAAGAGTATGACAGAACGTGAAGGCTGTCCTTCGTTTATCTTCTTCGAAGGTCCTCCTTCAGCCAACGGGCATCCGGGTATCCACCATGTCCTGGCACGTTCTATCAAGGATACGTTCTGTCGTTTCAAGACCATGAAAGGTTTCTTAGTGAAGCGCAAGGCCGGCTGGGATACCCACGGGCTTCCCGTGGAATTGGGCGTGGAAAAAGAATTGGGCATCACGAAGGAGGATATAGGCAAGACGATTTCCATCGAGGAATATAACCGTAAGTGCCGCACGAATGTGATGAAATATACGGAGGAATGGACCGACTTGAGCCATAAGATGGGCTATTGGGTGGACATGGAGCATCCGTATATCACTTACGACAATAAATATATCGAGACGCTCTGGTGGCTGTTGCAACAGCTCTACCGGAAAGGCTTGTTATATAAGGGATATACGATACAGCCTTATTCGCCCGCAGCCGGTACGGGGCTGAGTTCGCATGAGTTGAACCAGCCCGGTTGTTACCGTGACGTGAAAGACACGACGGTGACGGCACAGTTCCGGATGCTCGATCCGCGCCCTGAAATGACGGGCTGGGGTACGCCTTATTTCTTGGCATGGACCACTACGCCTTGGACGCTTTCGTCCAACACGGCATTGTGCGTAGGGCCGAAAATAGAGTATGTATGCGTGCGTACTTATAATATGTACAGCGGTGAACCCGTAACAGTGGTGCTGGCCAAGGCGCGTTTGGGGGCTTATCTGAACCCGGAGGGCGAGAATATGCCGTTGGACGGTTACAAGCCGGGGGACAAAGTGATACCTTATCAGATTGTGGGTGAATACCTCGGGCCGGATTTGGTCGGTATGACCTACGAACAGTTGTTTCCTTGGGTAAATCCCGGGGAAGGGGCTTTCCGCGTCATCCCCGGAGATTACGTGACGACGGAAGACGGTACGGGTATCGTGCATATCGCTCCGACTTTCGGTGCGGACGACGCGCAGGTGGCCAAGGCGGCCGGCGTTCCTCCCATGCAGTTGGTCAACCGCAAGGGCGAGTTCCGTCCGATGGTGGATTTGACCGGTAAGTTTTATTTGTTGGACGAGTTGGACGAGGACTTCGTGAAGCGTTGTGTCCGTGTGGACGAATACAGGAAGTGGGAAGGCCAGTTCGTGAAAAATGCCTACGACCCGAAGAAGACCGACAAGGACGAAACCCTCGACGTGGCGCTCTGCATGGAACTGAAGCAGCGCGGAATGGCATTCAAGATAGAGAAACACGTGCACAACTATCCGCATTGTTGGCGGACGGACAAGCCGATTCTGTATTATCCGCTCGACAGTTGGTTCATCCGCAGTACGGCTGCCAAGGAACGGATGATAGAACTGAACCGTACCATCAACTGGAAGCCGGCATCCACCGGGACCGGACGTTTCGGTAAATGGTTGGAGAACCTGAATGACTGGAACTTGAGCCGTAGCCGTTATTGGGGTACGCCGTTGCCGATCTGGCGGTCGGAAGACGGTGAGGAAATCTGTATCGGTTCGGTGGAGGAACTGTATGCCGAAATCGAGAAAGCGGTAGCGGCCGGACTGATGGCTTCCAATCCGTTGAAAGACCGTGGTTTCGTTCCGGGCGATTACAGTCAGGACAATTATGACAAAATAGATTTGCACCGTCCGTTTGTGGATGAGGTCGTTTTGATTAGTCCCACGGGTAAGCCGATGAAGCGGGAGACCGACCTTATCGACGTGTGGTTCGACTCCGGTGCCATGCCTTACGCCCAGATTCATTATCCGTTCGAGCATAAGGCAGAGTTGGATAACCGTACGGTTTATCCTGCCGATTTCATTGCAGAAGGTGTGGACCAGACCCGCGGTTGGTTCTTTACGCTGCATGCCATCTCCACGATGGTATTCGACAGTGTGGCTTATAAGGCTGTAATATCCAACGGACTTGTACTCGACAAGAACGGGAACAAGATGTCCAAGCGTTTGGGCAATGCGGTGGATCCGTTCGGTGCGATAGAGCAATACGGTTCGGATGCCGTACGTTGGTATATGATTACCAATTCTTCACCGTGGGATAACCTGAAATTCGACGAGGCCGGCGTACAGGAAGTCAGCCGTACGTTCTTCGGCAAGTTGTTCCAGACTTATTCTTTCCTGACGATGTATGCTAATGTGGACGGTTGGTATTATGCCGAAACCGATGTGCCCATGAGCGAACGTCCGGAAATAGACCGTTGGATCTTGTCCGAGTTGAATACATTGGTGAAGAACGTGGATGCTTGTTACGAGGATTATGAACCGACGAAGGCCGGACGCCTGATTCAGGATTTCGTGATAGATAACGTGAGTAACTGGTTCGTCCGCCTGAGCCGTAAGCGTTTTTGGGGCAGTGCGATGAGTATGGACAAGCTTTCGGCTTATCAGACGTTATACACTTGCCTGGAGACGGTAGCCAGACTGATGGCACCCATCGCTCCGTATTATGCCGACCGTTTGTATCATGACCTGACGGCTGCAACCGGTCGTGCGGAAGCAGAGAGCGTGCATTTGGCCACATTCCCGGTTTGCGATGAAACGAAGGTGGACAAAGCGTTAGAGTATCGTATGGAACTGGCGCAGCAGATTACGTCCATGGTCTTGTCCTTGCGCAAGAAAGAACGGATTATCGTGCGTCAGCCCTTGCAGTGCATTTCCATACCGTCGGGTGACGCCGAACGCCGTGAAAGCATAGAAGCCGTGAAACAGTTGATTCTGGACGAAGTGAACGTCAAGGAATTGCAGTTTGTGGAAGGCGATGGCATGCTGGTGAAGAAAGTGAAGTGCAACTTCCGTACGATGGGCAAGAAGTTCGGTAAACTGATGAAGAACGTGGCCGCTGCGGTGGAGAGCCTGACACAGGAACAGATAACTGAGTTGGAACGCGAAGGCACGCTCGGCGTGGCCTTGGAGAGCGGCGAGGCGGTAACCATCGAGGTGGCCGACGTGGAGATTTTCAGTGAGGACATTCCCGGCTGGACGGTGGCCAATGAAGGCAGCCTGACGGTGGCGCTCGATATTACCGTGACGGATGCGCTTCGCGTGGAGGGTACGGCCCGTGAATTGGTGAAGCGTATACAGAACTTGCGTAAGGAAAAGAATTTCGAGATTACCGACCGTATTGCCGTGACGCTTTCCCATGCGGAACAAACGGATAAGGCCGTGGCGGAATACAGAGACTATATCTGTGGCCAGGTTTTGGCCAATTCGCTTACCGTAGCGGATAAGGTAGACGGTGGTATGACCATAGACTTCGACGATTACACCGTTGAGGTAAAGATAGACAGAGAATGAGTGAACATTATTAACCCTAAAATAAGAAGTATTATGACAGAGAAAACACGTTATAGCGATGAGGAATTAGCCGAATTCAAGGAGTTGATCCTGAGTAAGCTGGCAGTGGCGCGTGAAGAATATGAAACCATGATGGGGACATTGATGAACACGGACAATAACGGAGTGGATGATACGTCGCCTACTTATAAGGCGTTGGAAGAAGGTGCCAATACGCAGACCAAAGAGGAACTGTCTATGTTGGCGGCTCGCCAGCAGAAGTTCATCAAGGGGCTTGAGGCTGCCCTGATACGTATCGAAAACAAAACCTATGGGATTTGCCGTGAGACTGGTAAATTGATTCCCAAGGAACGTTTACGTCTGGTTCCTCATGCGACATTGAGCATAGAGGCTAAAAACATGAAAAAGTAATGGAGGCAGAAGGAAGAAGCGGTTGGGGATGGCTCACTCAGGGGCGTTTGGCTTTGTTGATTATCTTCTTGGTGCTTGTCATAGACCAATGGATTAAGATTGCAGTCAAGACCCACATGTATCTGCACGAGAGTATTCGTGTGACCGATTGGTTTTACATTCTCTTTACGGAGAATCCCGGCATGGCATTCGGGTGGGAATTTTTCGACAAGCTTTTTCTGACTTCCTTTCGTATCATAGCCGTGGTCGTCATTGCGTATCTTCTTTACAGGTCGATACGCAAAGGCGTGCCTACGGGTTTTGTCGTCTGTTTGTCTCTGGTTTTGGCCGGGGCAGCGGGAAACATCATAGACTGCGTGTTCTACGGATTGATATTCAACAATCCTCCCGCACCGTTCACGGCCCATTTCGTACCGTTCGGGACGGGGTATGAAAGCCTGTTCCACGGTCGTGTGGTAGACATGTTTTATTTCCCCATCATCGACACTTATTGGCCGGAATGGATGCCATGGGTGGGAGGGGAGCATTTTATTTTTTTCAGTCCGATATTCAATTTTGCGGATGCGGCCATCAGTTGCGGCATCATAGCCTTGTTGATTTTTTATCATAAACGTATTTCCCAATAACTCTCAAACGTTTCATGTCAAAGTCGTTGCGTAAAGTTTTTGGTGCTGTGGCAGCCGTTCTTTTGTTTCCGGCATGTAAGCCCGGCGTACCGTCCGATCTGATTCAGCCTGCGGAACTGGAAGATTTGCTTTATGACTACCATATCGCACAGGCTATGGCAGAGACCCGGCAAGACAGCATGAACTTTAAGCGTTACAGTTACGTGCAGGCCGTGTTTGAGAAATATGGAGTGAGCGAGGCCGAATTCGATTCCACGATGGTTTGGTATGCCTCGCATGCCACTTATCTAAACGACATTTATAAAAAGTTGCAGGAGCGTTACAGTACGCATGTTTCGGCATTGGGAGCTTCTACGGGAGAGAATGATATCTTTGCCCATTTGGATGCCCAAGGGGATACGGCCAATATTTGGCAGGAGCGTGCGTTCAGAATCCTGAAACCGCGTTTTATGGAAGACCGTTTGCTGTTTACCATGACAGCCGATACGACCTTTCATAAGGGGGACGCCTTGCTCTGGCGCTTCGATTCCCGCTATATATCCCATGGACGACAAAATGAAGCATACGCCGGCTTCTATGTGACGTACGACAATGATTCCACGGCTGGCGTTACGCAAAGAATTTATTCCAATAACCTGATGCAGCTTCGTTTGGAAGGAGACACGGCTCATGCGATTCGAGAAATAGGCGGATTTGTGTATTATAAACCTTCGGACGAAGACAAAGAACCTCGCCTGTTGTGGCTTCGCGACATTATGCTGGTTCGTTTCCATTCCCAGCCGGTAGTTGTGGATACAACGGCGGTTGCTGCGAAGTCAGACAGTATGGACGTGGCATCGAAAGATTCGGTGTTGCGGGTGGTACCGGCGGATACGGTTTCCCGTCGTCTTTCTCCGACGGAATTGAGGGAAAGTCGTCCGGTGGAACGATCCATTCATGTGGTAAAGGAAAAGCCTTATCGTGTGATTCGTAAACCGGGGGCTACGAGAACCGGACGAAGAGGCCATTGAAACCATAAAGGGACAAGCGGCCTTGAAACATATTGCTTTCCATAAAGTGTACTGGCCATCAGGGCGTTTTGCGGTCATGCCGGTGATAACGGTCGATGAGAAAGGCTTTTATCAATCCTATTGTATCTTGACGGGAGAAATGCCTGCTGTGATATGGAATGGAGGCATAGGTTTGTTATTGCCTCCCGATGTCGTTCCGCAACCCAGCGACTGTATTGCCGCCTTGTTACGGAAAGCGAATCCGGATATAGGTCCGGATGCTTTGCGACTTTGGAGAGCCGACGGATTGCCAGCCGATGCAGATATTCTTACTCCTGTCATCCGATGGTATCCCGTCTTCTGAATTCAGCGCATACGATGGCTGTGGCTACGGCTACGTTCAGGCTTTCCGATGTGTTTCGTTCGGGAGGATAGTTGGGGATGTACAGTTTCCGGTTGATGAGTGATGCAACGTCCCGGCTGATACCTTTGCCTTCGTTCCCCATGACAATCAGTCCGTTGGGACTTAGTTCCGTGCCATACATGTCATTTCCGTCTAAAAACGTTCCGTAGACCGGTATGTCGGCATTGGCTGTCCGTAGCAAATCTGTCAGTGAAAGGTAGTGTACGCAAACACGTGCCATGGCTCCCATGGTGGCCTGTACGGTTTTGGGATTATAAAGGTCGGCCGTGTCGGGAGAGCAGAATATATGTTCGATGCCGAACCAGTCGGCTATACGGATAATCGTACCCAGATTGCCCGGATCCTGCACGCCGTCGAGTCCGAGGCAGAGTTGTTCTTTCAAGAGATGTTCCGGTGCCCCTCCGGCCGGGCGTTGACGGAATACGGCCAACACATCCTGCGGATTCTTTTGCAGGCTGGCTTTTTGAAGCTCTTCGGCCGATACTTCTTGGATTTCACACCCTTTACGGGCGAGCGTTTCCACGGCTTCCCGTCGCGTATCCAGCCATTCCTTTCGGGCTGCGAGAAAGGCACAGTCGAAAGCCGGTAGCAGGTCGTCTACCAGTTTATGTCCTTCGGCAACGAAGAGTTGCCACTCTTTGCGGAATTTTTTCTGTTCGAGAGAGCGGATGAGCTTGATTTTGTTTTTGCTGATCATTTCGGTTCCAATTATACTGCAAATCTAAGAAGTTATTTCGGAACCGGCAAAATAAATCAAAACCAAAAGCGGCCTGAAGGTAGGCTGCGGTCCGGTGAAGTCAAATCGGAAAACTTCGTTTTCATTTGTCTTTACGTCCGTCTTGCACTATCTCTTAGATAAGACAGGCTGCGGTTCGGCATAGCCAAACTTGAAAAAACTTTGTTTTTCGTTTGTCTCTGCACTCACCTTGCACTATCTTTGTATCCCAAATGGCACTTATGCGGAAACTTTTATACAGTATAGTCGGGGGAATCATCATGGCATTGCTGGGCGCTTGCTCAGCTACGAAGTTCATACCCGAAGGCGAATATATGCTGGAAAGCGTTTCTGTGAAGTCGACGGATAAATCGCTCGATGTCACGTCGTTGAAAGGATATATCCGTCAGCACCCTAATTCCAAGTGGTTCAGCTTGCTGAAAGTTCCTATGGGGCCGTACGCCCTGTCCGGACGGGACACGACCAAGCGAATCAACCGTTTCTTGCAACGGGTAGGGGAGGCCCCGGTAATTTTCGATACGGTGCAGGCTAACCGTTCAGGTGAGAACATGTTGGTGGCTGTGAACAATTTGGGGTACCTTCATGCCCGGGTGAATCAGAAGCGTGTAGTGAAAGGAAAGAAGGTGAGGCTGACGTACGAGATTGTGCCTGGAGAACGCTATCGGGTGAGAAACATCCGTTATCTCATAGAGGATTCTGTGGTGGAGCGTATTGTCCGCGAACATGCTGCATTGTCATCTTTACAACCCGGAATGCCTTTCGATTTGAATGTGTTGGATGGGGAGCGCAGCCGCATCAGCAGTCGTTTACAAAACAGCGGATATTATAAATTCAATAAGGAATATGTCCGGTTTGAAGCGGATACGTGTGTGGGAAACCAGAAGGTGGATCTGGATGTGGTGATACCTTTATACCGGGCATCGGCAGAAAGCGAGCCGGAACTTCACCGGCGTTATAAGATTCACTCTGTTTCCTTTTCCGGCGATGCGATGGCTTTCGATACAAGTCGTGATACTTCCCGGTTGGACAGTATGGTCTATCGCGGCTTTCCCATTTATTACAAGCATAAACTGGCTTTCCGGCCTTCGGTATTTACCAATAATAATGCGATTGAGCCGGGGCATCTGTACCGGGAACGCGATGTACAACGGACTTATAGTAACTTCGGCCAGTTGGGGGCCGTGATGTTTTCCAATATTAAAATGGTGGAGAATGATTCTTTGCCGAATATGCTGGACGGATTCGTGACCGTGCACGAGAATAAACCGCGTTCGCTGGGAGCGGAATTGGAAGGTACCAACTCGGCAGGTGATTTGGGGGCGGCCTTGCTTCTGACTTACCAGAACCGGAATCTGTTTCGAGGCTCGGAATTGTTTTCCCTGAAACTGCGTGGGGCGTTTGAAGCCATTACCGGTCTGGAAGGGTACAGCGACCAGAATTATATGGAAATCAGTGTGGAAGCCGGTCTGACATTCCCGAATTTCAAGTTGTTCCGCTTCAATGGTCGTGACCGCGGGTTGATGCGTGCCACTTCAGAGGTTTCATTATTATATGATTCCCAGAACCGTCCGGAGTTTCACCGGCGTGTTTTGACTTCAGCTCTTCGTTACCGTTGGCAAAGCCCGAACGGCTTGCTCCGCCACCGCATCGACCTGATAGACTTGAACTACGTGTTTATGCCTTGGATTTCCGAGACGTTCCGCAAGGATTATCTGGAAGACGAAACCGACCGGAATGCTATCCTGCGTTACAATTACGAAAATCTTTTCATCATGAGGCTGGGCTATAGCTTTACCTATAATTCGCAACGCAATGCCACGAGCATTGCGGATTACGGTAGCAATGCCTTGGGCATCCGTTTTAATGTGGAGTCGGCCGGAAACGTGCTGTATGGTTTCTCTAATCTCTTTGGAGCCAGTCGGAACGACCAAGGGCAATATACATTGTTCAATATAGCGTACGCGCAGTATCTGAAAGGGGATTTCGACATCAGCAAGAGTTTCCGTTTCGACGACCGTAACTCGTTGGCTTTGCATTTTGGCATAGGGGTAGCCTATCCCTACGGAAACTCCACCATCCTGCCTTACGAAAAACGGTATTTCAGCGGAGGAGCCAACAGTGTACGGGGATGGTCTGTCAGAGAATTGGGACCCGGACGTTTTACGGGGGGAGACGGACGTATCGACTTTATCAATCAGACCGGTGATATTAAATTGGATCTCAATGCGGAATACCGTACCTATTTGTTTTGGAAATTGCACGGAGCATTTTTTGTAGACGCCGGCAATATCTGGACCATTCGCGATTATGCCGAGCAGCCCGGCGGACAGTTCCGTATGCGGAGTTTCTGGCGGGAGATAGCCGTGTCTTACGGATTGGGATTCCGTTTGAATTTCGATTATTTCATCTTACGTCTGGACGGAGGTATGAAAGCCATTCATCCGGCGTATGATGATGTCCGTCACCATTATCCGATTATTCATCCGGACTTTAAGCGGGATTTTACTTTGCATTTTGCAGTGGGCCTTCCATTCTGACAAGCCACCGGCGGCCTTCCTTCCGTAAAGGGATGAGATATGCGGCCTCCGGAACGATGCGCCCTCTTTGCTGTTCCAGCGAATCGGCGGCAAGTGCTTGGCAAACGACGCAACGTACGAGTGCCGTACTGTCATTGATTTGTTGGCATTCCGTTGAACTTATGTATGCTCCTTCCGGGGCAGACCGTACGGCTTCGAGGTCGTGTTCGGTGATGTTCGATGCGCGGAAAGCTATCCATTTGCGGGAATCTTCAGTGCAATTCCCGTATGTTTCAGCGAAACGCAGATTGAAATAATCTTCCGCAAATTCCTTAGCCCTGCTATTTGCTTGTTCCTCTTCTTCGCTCGTACATCCGGCTGCTCCTAATCCTGTAAGCAGGCATAAAACCAGAGGCCATCTTTTCTTTTTCGTCATTTTTTAATGTTTTTACGTCTTTCGGTTAAGAACCGTTTGACCTCATCGTTTGATTTCGTATTTTCACAGCGCAAATATATGTCTTTTCCTGGCGATGTCCAATGAAAAGGAAAAACATTTTTGAAGAATCCTAACTATTTAATCACAATAAATCACTATGAGATTACAGAATTTGTTTTTGGGGATGTTCTTATGGGGAGCGGCTATTCATCCGGTTTTCTCCGCTGCGTCTCCGGTGCTTCAGGCGAAGTTGCATCCGGCTGTGTATAAATCTTCTTCAGGTCCGGTCCGCCGGGTGGCTGTGACGGTAGGTTATGACGGGCAGGTCACAGAGGCGGAATTGGCGTTAGGCAGGCAGGTGCGGCATGTCCGCTTGGAAGAAGGAGAAAATCATTTCGTATTCGATATTCCAGACGCAGGCGCAGACCATACGTTGCCGTTGTCTTTACGTGCCGGACAGGTGTCTTTGGTTTCGGATGAAGTAAAAGTACCGGTAGCCCGGCATTGGCAGATGAATCTGGTGCAGCATACACATACGGACATCGGTTATACCCGTTCGCAAATGGAGATTCTGGCAGAACATTTGCGTTATATTATGCATTGGATTATTGCGATGCCACTGACCATTATCCGGATGCCGCGCGGTTCCGATGGACTTGCGAGGTAGCTTGGCCTGTGAAAGAATATTTGAAAAACCGTCCGGCTTCCCAGGTCGAACGTTTGAAACGCAGGGTGAAAGAGGGGCGGATAGAGTTGGGGGCCATGTACCTGAATTTTGACGAGTTGCCGGACGAACAAACCTTGGCGGCATCCTTGGTTCCGTTAAAGCTATTCCGGGACGAAGGGTTACGGACGGAGTTGGCCGTGCAAGACGATGTAAACGGAATAGCCTGGTGTTTCAGTGAATATTTTGCCGACGCGGGAGTGAAGTACCTGAATATGGGGACGCACGGGCATCGGGCCTTGATATGCTTCGACAAGCCCACAGTATTCTGGTGGGAGTCGCCATCGGGGAAGAAAATCCTGGCTTATCGTGCGGAACATTACCATCTGGGGAACTACTGGGGCGTGCACAACCCTGATGATTTCACAAAGTTCGAGCAATGCGTGTGGGATTATCTGGGACAACTGGAAGCTAAGGGATACCCGTACGACATTTGCGCCATTCAGCATTCCGGGTATCTGACCGACAACGCTCCTCCTTCCACACGGAGTTGCGAGATGGTGAAACGTTGGAATGAAAAGTATGAATGGCCTAAATTGCGTACGGCAGTCGCTACGGACTTTATCAAGACCGTGGAGCGGGATTATGCCGGGCGGATACCTGTCATTCGGGGAGCGTGGCCGGACTGGTGGACGGATGGTTTTGCTTCCGGAGCACGCGAAGCGGCTGTTTCCCGTGCCACTCATTCCCATGCGATTGCCGGGCAAGGCGGCTTGGCCTTGGCGAAGTTGGCCGGAGCCGAGTTGCCTCAGGGGGTGATGGGGAAGGTGAGTGACATGAACGAAGCCCTGCTTTTCTATGATGAGCATACGTTCGGGTATTGTGAGAGTGTGCGCGACCCGTATGGCCGGGAGACATGGGAGCAACGCTCGTTGAAACAGTCGTATGCGTGGGAGGCTTACCGGCATGCCGGGTTGCTGGGCGAAACGGTGATGGGACTGTTGCAGTCTTTCGTCCCGAAGACGGATGTGCCTTCCGTAGCGGTGTTCAATACATTGAACTGGAGTTATAGCGGAATAGCCAAGGTGTATATCGACCATCAGCTTTTGCCGCGCGACAAAGTTTTTGAAATTACGGATGCGTCGGGGCGCAGCGTTCCTGCCCAGGCTGGCGAGAGCCGTTCGGACGGGACGTATTGGTATATTTATGTCCGGGACGTGCCGGCTTTGGGCTTCGCCCGGTATCGCATAGACGTGAAGGACGAGCCGCGGCCGTCCGGAGCGTCCGCAGGAAGTTTGTCCGGTACGCATGTAGAGAATGAGTGGTATGGTCTTGATTTCAATCTGCAACGGGGCACCATCTCCCGGCTTTACGATAAAGACCTGCAACGGCAGTTGTTGACGGAGAGTGCGGAATGGGAGTTGGGAGAATTCATTTATGAGACGATAGACGACCGGGGTGCTTTGGAGCGATATACGTACCCGCGCTTTACGCGCAGGCATCCGGAGAAAATGCGTTTCGAGGCTTACGAGGAAGGGGCTATATGGGATACTTACCGTTTCAAGGGAGAGACGGCAGCCGGGATGGGGCATGATAATCTGACGGTGGAGTATCATATATATAAGGTAGAGAAAAAGATAGAAGTGGTTTACAGTTTGCGTAAAAAAACAGAGACGGAACCGGAAGCCGTATACGTGTCTTTCCCGTACCAGATAGAGGACGGCAGAATCTTTCTGGACGTGCCCGGCGGAAATATCGAAGCTGGGGTAGACCAGATTCCCGGTTCGTCGAATGATTGGTACACCGTGCAGAATTTTGCGGCGGCACGCAGTTCGGACGTTCAGGTTGTAATGGGAAGCCCTGAAATCCCCCTGATGCAGTTCGGTGCCATCAATACCGGACGCTATCAGGCCGGAGCCGTGCCCCAGACCACCAATATGTATTCCTGGCCGATGAATAACTATTGGACGACCAATTTTAACGCAGACCAGACCGGAGGTTTGCAGTGGAGTTATTTCATCACTTCGTCGGCGGACACGACAGCCGGATTTGCCACGCGCTTTGCATGGGAAAACCGGATTCCTTTCCTGGCCCGGGTACTTCAGGCCGGCGACCGTGAGGAGAAGGATGCACCTTCTTGCGGCACCTTTCTCACACTTCGCCCGGATAACCTTTTGCTGGTCAACATGGCTCCTGTGGAGGGAGAACGTGCCGTGATGCTGCATTTGCGTGAAACGGACGGTCGGCCGGCAGCGTTTGCTGTGACTTCCGATGAGGTGAAGATACGGAAGGTGACGGTTTGCGACGTGACGGGAAGGCCTGTCGGCGGGAGGGACGAAGCGGAATTTAACCCGTGGGAGAGCAAATTCATTAAATTGAGTTGGTAAGGCAGAAGGGCAGGAAAGAAATATTTGCCCGTTCTTTCATGTTTTCGTATATTTGCATAAACGAAGTTACGAAAAGAGTGTAATTTATTGGAAATGAGCGTAGGTTAATTGCTCT
>OOCJ01001188.1_pt1 | contig 12976 bp, 10 predicted proteins | sample 1671481 | NCBI WGS metagenome assembly OOCJ01 (sample SAMN06348161, study PRJEB24527) | human gut metagenome | biome: human gut; feature: ankylosing spondylitis patient; material: feces | host: Homo sapiens | place: China | collected 2015-10 | reverse complement strand
GTGCCAATGTGTTATCATCCACCCCTACATAGCGGATGGCATCTGTTACCGTTTGGATAGCCATATAAAAAATACCTCCTATTTTTCTTACTCAGACTCTGACTGATAGGTTCTTCTTTTCTAATGGAACATACGCTCAACCGCAGATCGACGGTCGCGCATTTTACCGTTGCCTTGCTTCCCCCAGAGTCGTTACATGTGGTACACCGCAGCGGAGCGAAGTCCTTCCGGCAGGCCGTCGGGCGCAGCAGGTGAAAGTTCCCAGCGTACCTGCCCCGCCCACTGGGAGGCGACGGCGGAGAAGTGGAGCATGACAATACCGAGATCCAATGCGGCATCCAAATTATCGGTGTAGGCATCCTCCTGCTGCACCAAATAGATGCTGTGATCCTGCACAAGGAAGCCATAGGGCTGACGGTTGAGATAGCTGGGGGAGAGCGAAGCGGCGTAGAAGGACTGCCAGAGCATATCGTCGTAGAAATCCATCATCTCGTCAAGCCCAGACTTGTTGCTCCAGCTCCCCATGTGAACCAAATCATTCACGCCCTTTTTGGGCGCGTAGTACTGCTGCTCGGCCCGCACATCGATCTGAGACATACTTAGGATATTCAGCCGCAGCTTTTTTGCGGTCTTTTCCCCGTAGCCAAAGGCAACGATTGCCGCCACCTCTAACGTGGTGGTGAGAGACAGTGCCTTTTTGATTTTGTCGCTGTCGGTGAAGGTCATCCAGCAGGTGTCAATGTCCAACTCAGTCAGCTTGAGGACGAGATCTTCCATCATGTAGCCGGCGTTGATGGCCGCATAGGAATGCGGGGCAGACATAAGGAGCAGGTAGTGCGGTGCTCCGATGAGAAATTGATTATAGCCCGCTGAGCTCTCCAGCGCCGGCTGTGCATCCTTGTCCAAGACGATCAACTCCGTTGCAATCTCCGGGACAAGACGGGGGCAGGTCTTTTCATAGTAGGATCGGAGCTGGCCGATAGCCTCGCTCGGAACTTCCTTTTCGCGGAATGCGTGAACGGATCTGCGATTTTGAATCATAGCGCTGTAATTCATAGTAGTATCTCCTATTCTGATGTCTTTGGTTTTCTTATAAATCGTCTATCAGTGCGGTGCTCTTGGCGTAGGCGGTACTGCGTGCCTCAAAGAAATCGGTCTTGACCATGTTGGCGTCGGCGTACTGGCTGACCCATTCCATGCTCTCCGGTTCGCTCTCAAAGCCTGGATACAATGCGGGATAGCCAAGGCTCGTCCAGCGGAGGTTGCCGAGATAGCGGATGTAGTCGCTGATCATCTGCCGGTTCAGCCCCGGGATGTCGTCGCCGATCACATAATGCCCCCATGCGATCTCCTGCTCCACGCCCTCACGCATCATCTCGCGCAGCGCTTGTACGCTCTCGGCGGTGAACAACTCCGGCTGCTCCTTTTGCAGCTCCGTGATGATATTGCGGAACAGCCACAAGTGCGTGTTCTCATCGCGGTTTATGTAGCGAATCTCCTGCGCTGAGCCGGGCATCTTCCCGTTTCGGGAGAGATTGTAGAAGAACATAAAGCCGCTGTAAAAATAGATGCCCTCCAAAATATAGTTTGCCATCATCACGCGCAGCAGCGTGGGAGCGTCCTTCCGCTCCTGAAACTCGTTGTAGCAGTCCCCAATGAAGGTGTTGCGGCGTAGCAGATGCTCGTCCGTTTTCCATTGGTAGAGGATGTCATTGCGCTCCACGGGGGAACAGATGGTGTCGAGCATATAGCTGTAGCTCTGTGAGTGGACACACTCCTGAAACGCCTGAATGGACAGGCAGAGATTGACCTCGTTGGCGGTAATGTAGGCGCCGATATTAGGCAGGTTCGCTGTCTGAATGGAATCCAAAAAGACAAGAAAACTCAGAATTTTATCGTAGGCGCTGCGCTCGGCTGACAGCAGGCGGGGATAGTCCTTCACATCCTGCGAGAGATTGATCTCCTCAGGGATCCAAAAGTTGTTCATGGCCTGCCGGTACCAGTCGCTGACCCAAGCGTACTTCATATTGTTGAAGTCGTTGAGGTTGGTGGTATTGCCGCCGATCATGCGCCGCAGGCGCACATCAGGGTCGCCCTCCGGGTTAAAGAGGGGCTTTTTCTTCAGTTCCATCATGCTATCCTCCTTATGACGAGCAGCTTTCGCAGGCCTCGACCTCAAGGGCCTTGCTGCGGACATAGTAAATGGTCTTGACGCCGGCCCTCCACGCCTCCAAATACAGTCTGAGCACCTGACGCATGGAATAGTCGTTGGTGATATAGAGATTCATGCTCTGCGCCTGGTCAATATGTCTCTGGCGAAGGCCCGCGGCGCGTACCGACCAGCTTTGGTCGATCAGATGCGCCGCCTTATAGCACCACCATGTATCCATAGAAAGCTCCGGAGCAACGCGGGGCAGCATGCTGCCCTTTTTTTCCTCTAAAAAGAATTTCTTCATAATTGGATCTATGCCCGCCGACGTGCCGGAGATGATAGATGTGCTGGAGGTCGGTGCGACCGCCAGAAGATAGGCGTTGCGCATTCCCTGCACCGCCACCGTTTTCGCAAGCGCCCGCCACTTTTCGGAGGTATAACCCCGCTTTTCAAAATACGCGCCCGTCTGCCAGTCGCTGCCCTCAAAGAGCGCGTAACGACCCTTTTCCCGTGCCAGTGCTGTGTCCGCCTTGACGGCGGCGTAGTTGATGAGCTCGAACACTGCGTCGGTGAAGGCAAGGTGCTCATCGCTCTCCCAGCGGATGCCGCGCTTTGCCAGCATGTGGTGGTAGCCGCTGACGCCCAGGCCGATGCTGCGGTACTTCTGATTGGTAAGCCGCGCGTATTCCAACGGGTAGAAGTTGAGGTCGATCACATTATCCAGTGCGCGGATGGCCGTTTCCACCGTGCGTTCCATATAGGCCTCGTCCTCCACCGGCAGATTACCGAGAGACAGACTCGCCAGATTGCAGACCACAAACTCACCTGGGCGTGTGGCCGTCACCACTATTGTGTCGCCGTTCTCCGTGTGCACCTCAGTGCTGATGTGCTCGATGGGCGCCATGTTCTGCGCGATCTCCGTACAGAGATTGGAGCAATAGATCATTCCCGTGTGGCCGTTTGGGTTCATATGATTTACACTGTCTCGATTGAAAGCGAAGGGCGTGCCGGTCTCCACTGCCGAGCGAAGCACCAGCCGCACGATGTCCTTGACGGTGACGCTGCGCTTTTCGATGCGCGGGTCATTGACGCAGTCCAGATACCGCTTCTCCCATTCTGTACCCCAGTAATCCTCCAGTGCGTAGCCCTTGACCGTGAGGATCTCATGCGGACACATGAGATGCCACGGCGCGTCTATGTTCTCCTCCGCCAGTCGCCAGAAGAGATCCGGATAGCACACGGCGGGAAACACATCATGTGCCTTCATGCGGTCGTCGCCGTTGTTGGTGCGCAGTTGGAGGAATTCCGGCAGATCCCGGTGCCATGCGTCTAAGTAAACCGCCACAGCGCCCTGCCGCATCCCCAACTGATCCACCGCCACGGCGGTGTCGTTGACCAGCCGGATCCAGCGGATAACACCGCCCGCCGCCCCTTGAAAGCCGCGGATAGTGCTGCCTGCAGCGCGCACCTTACCGAAGTACATCCCCATTCCACCGCCGAATTTAGAGACCTTTGCGAAGTTGTCCAGCGAGCGGTAGATGCCGTCCAGACTGTCCGGCACAGTGTCCACAAAGCAGCTTGAAAGCTGATGGTAGGGCTTTCGTGCGTTGGACATGGTAGGTGTCGCCATTGTGACCTCCATACGGCTGAGCATATCGTAAAAGCGTTTTACCCACCCCATGCGGTCAGAGCCTTCGTTCATAGCAAGATGCAGCGCGATACCCAAAAACATCTCCTGCGGTGTTTCCAGCGGCACGCGGCTGCGTGACTGGATCACATAGCGTTTGAGCAGCAGGTCAAGGCCGGAGTAGGTGAACAGCTCGTCCCGTTCCGGGCAGAGAAAGTCCTCCGCCATGGCAATCTCCTCGTGGGTATAGTGGGCAAGGATATAGTCACCGTAGAGTCCCTTATCCGTCAGATAGCGAAGCCTGCCATAGAGGTCGCAGACGCCGCGCCCCTCCCATTCCTGTGCGTTGCGACAGCGAAAGGAGTGGTTCAGAAGCCGCGCCGCGATGAACTCCCACTTGGGTGCCTCTGCCGTAGTCAGCTCTACCGCCGCCTTGGTCAGTGCCTCAGCCCGCTCATCCTCCGTCATGCCCGGGCGGCAGAAACTCTCAAACTTCATTTGAAGCGCCGCGAGGGAGTAGACTTCCTCGGTAAAATCCATCTGGATGCGGCGCAGCACCTCGTCAAGCGAGTCATCCCCCACCGTCCGCGCGATGGTATGCCGGACACGGCGCAGCGCAGACCGCTTTTCGCGGTAGAGGATGTACGCCTTGGCCACCTCATAGTGTCCGCGCTCCATGAGCGTTCGCTCCACCTCGTCCTGCACACGTTCCACGGTGAGCGGCACTGTGACGGAGAGATTGTTGAGAACGGTGGCGAGGATCTCATCCATCTCTCTGCTCCCGATCTCCTTGCCCTGTCCGTCAAACGCCTTTTTCATGGCGTTGAAAATTTTCTCCTGTTGAAAGGGAACGGACTCCCCGTTTCGTTTTCTGATCTCCATTTCGATCCTCTCATCTTCTCCGGTCACTTCTCATGTCCTTTTGAGCAAAGAGCGGGCAAGCGCAGTATCACGCTTGCCCGCTCTGTTTTTGAAAGCCGGTTTTTCTGCAGCCGACGCGGCGGGGCTGTTTGTTGTCTGTTGTCTTGGTTTTGGCTTCCCTGCCAGTTACTTCATAGATTCCAGAATGGCGTCCGCCAGTGCTTCCAGCTCAGTGCGCTTGTCCGTGCCCATGGACGAAGCGAGGCTGAGCCGCTCGTTGAGCACCGTCATGTTCTTTAGCTCATTGTTGACGAATTTCTGCATGAGGTCACCGGACTTCACCGCCCATGAGCCGTTTTCAATGATGGCAAAGGTGCGGTTTTGCAGATTCAGTGCCTTCATATCCATGAGGAAGTCATGCATGGCGGGGTAGATGCCGAGGTTGTAGGTCACAGAGGCCAGGACAATGTGACTGTACTTAAACGCCTCGGAGATCAGCTGGGAGACATGAGTGGAGGACACATCGTACATCGCCACCTTGCTCATGCCCTTATCGCAGAGCGACGCCGCCAGCGCCTGCGCCGCGTTCTCCGTGTTGCCGTACATGGAGGCGTAGACGATGAGCACGCCCTGGGTCTCAGGGGCATAGCGGCTCCATGTGTCGTACTTTTCAATGAACCAGCCCAGATCCTTGCGCCACACGGGACCATGGAGCGGGCAGATGTACTTGATCTGATCCAAAACGCCGCCGGCCTTTTTCAGCAGGAGCTGGATGTGGGGGCCGTACTTGCCCACGATGTTGGTGAGGTAACGGCGGGCGTCGTCCAGCCAGTCCCGCTCGAAGTCCACCTCGTCGGCGAACAGCTTGCCGTCCAGCGCGCCGAAGGTGCCGAAGGCGTCGGCGGAAAAGAGGACGCCGTCGGTGACGTCGAGGGTCACCATGGCCTCCGGCCAGTGAACCATAGGCGCGCCCACAAAGGTGACGGTGTGCTTGCCGAAGGAGAAGGTGTCGCCCTCCTTCACCTCGATGCACTCATGTCCGTCCACATGGAAGCCGAACTGCCGCATGAGCATGAATGCCTTCTCGTTGGAGATCAGTTTCACCTTGGGATGGCGCAGCAGGATCTCCTCGATGCAGGCGGCGTGATCCGGCTCCAGATGGTTGACCAGCAGGTAGTCCAGCTCGCGGCCATCCAGCACATACGCCAGATTTTCCAAAAGCTGGCGGCAGGCAGACCAGTCCACCGTGTCAAAGAGCACCGTCTTTTCATCCAGCAGGCAGTAGGCGTTGTAGCTTACGCCTCGGGGAATGGGAAAGCAGTTTTCAAACAGGGCCAGGCGATGGTCGTTGGCGCCCACCCAGTAGAGGTCGTTCGTTACTTTACGCACGCAATACATCTTATCTTGCCTCCTTCACGGCCTCAAGCCTTTACAAATTGATCCTTCGTCTCCGCGCACTCGGGACACACCCACTCGGCGGGAAGCTGCTCAAAGAGCGTACCGGGCGCGATCTCGCCGTCCTCGTCGCCCAACTCCGGCACATACTCGTAGCCGCAGCCGCTGCAGACGTAGCGGTCGCCGATGGGGGCGGGCTTCGGCGGCGTGGGCCGCTTCATCTTTACCATGGGCGGCGCGGGCAGCTTTTCGCCGCTATCCAGCGCGGCAGTGAGCAGGGGCAGGATCTCCTCCACATCGCCCACGATGCCGTAGTCGCAGTTCTTGAAGATAGGCGCGTTACCGTTCTTATTGATGGCCACGATGGTGGAGGCGTCCTTGATGCCCTTAAGGTGCTGGGATGCGCCGGAGATGCCGCAGGCGATGTACAGATTGCCGGTGAACTTCTGACCGGACATACCCACATAGCGGTTCAGCGGCAGATATTTGAGAGTCTCCGCCACAGGGCGGGAAGAACCGATGGCCGCGCCGGCGGCCTTGGCCAGCGACTCTACCAGTTTCATGTTCTTTTTCTCCCCGATGCCCTTGCCCGCGGAGACCACCCGCTCCGCCTGCGGGATGGGCGTATCCATAGGGATGCCCACGGAGAAGTCGTGACCATCCTTCTTCAGCGCTGCCACAAGGTCGGCCACCTGCTGGGCAGCATCCCCCTCCCGGAAGATGGTCTTTTTGCGAATGCCGGTGATGGGCGCGGGTTTCTTGGCCGCCGAACGGCTCTCGCCGCCGGAGCTCTTGCCCAGCCTGCCCAACAGATGAGAGGCGATGACCACCCGCTGGATCTCGTTAGTGCCCTCGTAGAGGGTGGTGATCTTGGCGTCGCGGTAGGCCCGTTCCACCTCCATGCCCTTGAGGTAGCCGCTGCCGCCGTGGATCTGCAAGGCATCGTTGGTGACCTCCAGCGCGATGTCCGAGGCGTACATCTTCGCCATGGCGGACTCCATGCCGTAAGGCGCGTGCTGCTCCTTCAGCTCCGCCGCGGAGTAGATGAGGAACCGGGCGCAGCGCAGCTTGGTTGCCATATCCGCCAGCTTGAAGGCGATGCTCTGCTGGGCCGCGATGGGCTTGCCGAACTGGACGCGCTCCTTGGAATAGCTCAACGCGTGCTCAAACGCGCCCTGGGCGATGCCCAGCGCCTGCGCGGCGATGCCGATGCGTCCGCCGTCCAGCGTGGACATGGCAATCTTGAAGCCCTCGCCCTCCTTGCCCAATAGGTTTTCCTTGGGAACCTTCACGTCGTTGAAGATCAGCTCCGCCGTGGAGGAGGAGCGAATACCCATCTTGTCATAGTGGTCGCCGAACTCAAAGCCCTTCCAGCCCTTCTCCACGATGAAAGCGGAGATGCCCCGGGTGCCGATGTCCGGCGTGGTGACGGCGAAAACCACATAGGTGTCCGCCTTAGGGGCGTTGGTAATGAAGATCTTGCCGCCGTTGAGGAGGTAGTAGTCCCCCTTATCCAGCGCCGTGGTCTCCGTGCCGCCAGCGTCAGATCCGGCGTTGGTCTCCGTAAGGCCGAAGGCGCCGATCTTCTCGCCCTTGGCCAGCGGAACCAGATATTTCTTCTTCTGCTCCTCGGTGCCATAGGCGAAAATGGGCCATGAGCCGAGGGAGACGTGGGCGGAGAGGATTACGCCCGTGCCGCCGTCCACACGGGCCAGCTCCTCCACCGCGATGGCGTAGCTCAGGGCATCAAGACCGGCACCGCCGTACTCCTTGGGGTAGGGAATGCCCATCCAGCCCAGCTTACCCAGCTTCTTGACAGCCTCCTTGGGAAACTCGTTGTTCTGATCCATTAAAAATGCGAGGGGCTTGATCTCCTCCTCCGCAAAACTCCGGATCTTCGCGCGCAGCTCTTCGTGCGCCGCCGTGGTTTGAAACAGCATACGGGTACCTCCTCTTAAAATTTTACAGCTTGCTTGTATCTTGGGGATCGGATCCGCCGGTCAGCAGCCTGCGCAGGCTCACGGCACGGAACGCCTCGTCCTGCTTTTGCTGCAAGACCGCCAGCTGACAGTGGATGGCGCACCGCCCATGCTTGTCCTGCCAGCGGCATTCATATCCCGGCTCCATGCAGGCGCACAGGATGCCCCGCTCCCCCACGACCCCCATGAGATCGTAGAGGGAGGTCGCGTCCAGATCGCAGGACAGCTCGCAGCCGCCGAGAGCGCCGCGGCTCACCCGCACCAAATTGCCGGCGGAGAGCTTGCGCAGAATCTGGTAGGCAAACTGATTGGGGATCAATTCCGTTTCCGACATCTCGGCCACCGAATGCTTCTCCCCGTCCAGCAGCACCCGCAAAATGCGCAGCGCGTAGTCCGTCTCTTTGGTGATGATCATGCTCCACATCCTCTTTTCGCTTGCTTGTTAATACCATCATATCAATCTTGATAAATTTTGTCAAGATAATTTCAAAAAAAATATCGCTTTAATACAGACCGCCCCAGCACAGACCGCCCCAGCCCGGGTCAGCTTCGCTTTCCATTCAGCGAAAAGCCATGTTCCTTACAATTATAGAAGCCGAAAAAGCTGTGCCGTGGCAGTCCGCCGAAAGCAGAAAAGACTATGCCTGAAAACCAGAAAGCGGAGAAATTGGTTGGGGCTCGCAGGGGTCGCCCATCCAAGGCGGATGAGTCGATCCCTGGCAAGTCCAAGGCAAACACCAAAGTGCGTGCTTTTCATTTTATATCCGACGCATTATGTTAAGATGTGCAGTAGATGTTCCATTTTGCTGTCCCATTCTCTGCTGGAATCGGCGCACTCTTTCAGTTCAGTTTCGATTTCAGCATTTATCGGCAGATTTTTCTTATAGCGGATGGTATGCTCAAGGCTTGCCCAGAAGTCCATAGCGATTGTACGGAGTTGTATCTCCACTGGCACATGGATCTCTTTTTCCGCAAAGAATACCGGCAGCCGGATCGTCAGGTGCAGACTGCGATAGCCATTTGGCTTAGGGTGTGAAATATAATCTTTCTCCGTGATGATTTCAATGTCAGACTGATCTTTTAAGCACTTTGCCAAAAAGAACACATCCTCCTCGAAAGAGCAGATCACCCGCACACCGGCAATATCCATGATATTTGCCTGCATGGTCGGAAAATCCAGAGAAAGTCCGCGCTTCTGCATCTTATTCATAATGCTGGACGGCGACTTCAAGCGACTTTTCATACTTTCTATCGGATTGCGATCATGCTGCAATGAAAACTCTTCGTTTAGAATTTCCAACCTGCTTTCCAGTGCTTTCAGCGCACATCGGTATTGCAGCATGACTTCCTGATACCTGCGATTTTCGCTTAAAAGGCGCTGGCACTGCAGATCATCTAAGCCTTTATCTGCCGCAACCGTCAAGCCAAATAGATTTTCACTCATAGTTTCTCCTTTCCGCAGGGATAGGCGCTCCGCGCTGTCTGCTGCTCTTGTGTTACGACCTGATAAAAACTGTATCCGCCGGAGAGATGGGAACAGCTGAAACCATACTGCGTCAAAAGTCGGCAGGCCAGATAACTGCGAAGCCCTGTCTGGCAATTCACATAAACAGGCTTACCCCGGTCTAACTCGTCCAAATGCTCCCGCAGATCGTCCAGTGGAATATTGCGGAATCCATTCAAGTGCCCACGCCGATATTCGCCTTCCGTGCGGACGTCCAGCAGCGTCGCACTGCCATCGCAGGGCAAGTCCTCAACATCATTCCAATGGAACTGCTGCACTTTCCCGCTCTCCAAATCCTCGATCATAAAACCGGCCATATTGACCGGATCTTTGGCAGAGGAATAGGGCGGCGCATAGGAAAGGTCAAGTTCCGTCAGTTCCAAGGCTGTCATTTTTGCGCGAATGGCCGTTGCCAGTACATCAATACGCTTGTCCACGCCCTCGCCGCCAACAATCTGCGCACCGAGCAACCGCAGGCTTTCTTTTTCATACAGTACCTTCATTGCCATTGACTGTGCGCCGGGATAATAGGCAGCGTGGGATGCTGGGAAAAGTACGACTTTGCCGTAAGCGATTCCTGCTGCCTGCGCTGCCTTTTCATTGATACCCGTGGAGGCCGCTGTCAAGCCAAACAGTTTCAGAACAGACGAACCCTGAGAGCCGGTAAAGTGGCTGTTGCCGCCACAGATATTGTCAGCGGCAATGCGTCCCTGCTTGTTGGCAGGCCCCGCCAGCGAAATCAACGCTTTCTGCCCGGTTACAAAATGGGTGACCTCTACGGCATCGCCCACAGCATAGATGTCCGGCACGGAGGTTTCCATCCGCTCGTTGACAGCGATGCTGCCCCGGATGCCCAGCTCAAGTCCGGCCTCTTTTGCCAGATGGGTGTCCGGCGTGACGCCGATGGCCAACAGCACCATGTCGGAGCGCAGCGGCTCACTTTCCTCCAGCAGCGTCAGCACGGAATCTCCGTCCTGCCGGAATCCGGTGACGGTTTCACCCAACCGCAGAGCCACGCCGTGTCTGCGCATTTCCGCATGGACAAAGCTCGCCATGTCCGCATCCAGTGGTGCTAATAGCTGATTGGGTCGCTGAACGATGGTGACAGAAACGCCCATTTCTGTAAGGTTTTCCGCCATTTCCAGACCGATAAAGCCGCCGCCAGCCAAAACAGCGTTTTTCGGCTTCTGATCCTCTACAAAGCGCCTGATGCGGAGGGTGTCCTCCACTGTGCGCAGTGTGAAAACACGCTCGCCGTCCACGCCGGAAAGCGCAGGAACCGTCGGCTTTGCGCCGGGGGCAAGAAGCAGTTTGTCATAGGTTTCCGTATAGATCTTCCCGCTGTCCAGTGTGCGGACAGTGACGGTTTTCTCTGCGGGATTGATCGCAGTTACTTCCTGCCGTACCCTCACATCAATGCGAAAGCGATCCCAAAAGCTCTCCGGAGTTTGCAGAGTCAGTTCTTTTTGCTCCTTGATCACACCACCCACATAATACGGCAGGCCGCAGTTGGCATAGGACACATAGCCGCTGCGCTCGATCATGATGATCTGCGCGTGTTCATCCAAACGGCGGATGCGGGCAGCAGCAGAAGCACCGCCCGCCACGCCGCCTACAATTACGACCTTCATTTCACGCCCTCCACCATTGCGGCGATCTCCGACTTAGGCCGATAGCCGACCGATTTGGCAACGGCCTTTCCATCCTTGAATACGACCAGCATCGGGATGCTGGATCCTTGAAAACGCATTGCCAGCTCCATCTGCTCGTCCACGTTGACCTTGCCCACCTTGAGCGTACCGCTTTTTTCTTCGGCAAGCTCATGCAGTATGGGAGAGAGCATTTTGCACGGTCCGCACCAGTCCGCATAGAAATCCAGCAGGATGGGCTTGTCGGAATGCAGTACCTCATTTTCAAAATTTGCAGCAGTAATTTTCAGTTCAGCCATGAGAAAGGCTCCGTTCTGTTATCTTTGTTTATTCTTTGTTTTTCAGCATGCAAATACCCTGCGTCATGGTTCCCATCGGACAAAACGCACACCATGTGCGGGGCTTGTAAAGCACCATAACGATCAGACCCAGCAGCAGAGAGGTCAGCATGAGGCTATAAAAGCCAAAGCTGAACTGCGCCACCCAGTCAGTGACCGTACCGGCTGTATAAGTCCAGCTCCACGGCACACGGAATGTCCAGAACAGCTTAATGGCCTCCCGCAGGGACGTAGCACCAGCAGCGACCAGATAGGTCTGGAACACCATGTTGCCGAACATCGTCAGGAAAAAGAGTAAAAAGGCATAACGGAACCACTTGGAGGACATCCAGCGGGGCGTGGGCTTGCAGCGGGAGCATTTAAGGTCTGTCCCCAGCTTGCTGAACAGTTGACCCCGTCCGCAGAGATGGTTGCAAAAGAATTTGTTCCCGCCAAAGATGGCTAAAAGCAGCGGCAGAAGAAAATCGATCATACCCAGCCACGCGAACAGGATATTGAAAAAGCCCAGTGCAAAATAGATGATGGCATATACCCACAGGTAATCGTACCAATGCTTTGCTTTCATGCGTCAGCCCTCACTTTCACCTCAATGCAGCCGACGGGACAGAGCTTTGCGCACTTGCCGCAGCCTACGCAGCGTTCCGCCTCCACGGCGGCGTAGCAGCCGCGGCGCACCTTGACGGCCCCCAGTGGACAGGTATTTTCACACACACCACAGGCGACACACCGCGTCTTATCTATGGCAGCCAGTTTCTTTGACAGCATAGCTTTCCTCCCTTAATCCTACAAGGATTTGTAATAGAGCATACAGTGGCAGACCCCCTCGAAGCCCGGATCTGCAATGGGATTCTTGAACTCCTGGCACATACATTTGGTTGCCTCTGTGCGCTCCCTGCGGCAGGGGCAGTACCCGCCGGTGCGCTTGAGTCCTTTTCTGATGGTGCTGAAATCTCCTGATCGGGATTGAGCTTGATTTTCATGTTCGTCAGCTCTTTCTTGATTGTGGCTTTATCATACCGCAGGACAAAGTCTTTTTCTGTGACGAGGTTACATTGATAAAAAAATCCGGTGCTTTTTGAGCACCGGATTTTAAGAATGTGAATTACGCTTTCCACAGACTGTGGAGGTTGCAGTAGGCGTAGACCGCCTCGACCTCATCGCCCTCGCAGAGAGCGAAGCAGACCTCCGGCTTTTCGCCGGGATGCAGTTCCTTACGCTGATTGCCCTGCTTGGTCTGGAGAGATACCCATTCGATGTAGTGCTCCGGCAGCATGGGGTGCTCTACGGAGCCGACCTTGACATGGACGATGCCGTTTTCCACCGTCCAGACAGGAACATGCTTCTCCACGGCGGCGTCGGTGGTGCCGGGAACGATCTCGCTCATCGGCTCGCCGCAGCAGACGACAGGGACGCCTACGTCCTTAACTTTGGCAATGATGTTACCGCAATGCTTGCAAATGTAAAACTTCTG
>OOCJ01001187.1_pt1 | contig 12987 bp, 10 predicted proteins | sample 1671481 | NCBI WGS metagenome assembly OOCJ01 (sample SAMN06348161, study PRJEB24527) | human gut metagenome | biome: human gut; feature: ankylosing spondylitis patient; material: feces | host: Homo sapiens | place: China | collected 2015-10 | reverse complement strand
AGATACAGGAGAAAAAATAAACGTTTTGTATTTACGTTACAGCATCGTGGTATATTCTGCTAACGTACTATCTACAAAGTAAATTCAGTTTAGAGTTTTAATATACTATTTATCTCAATACTAACACAGTAAGCAGAATATAAAGCCAGGTATTATTGCTGAATTATGTAAGCAGTAGTACACGAAACAAAATTTTAAAATATTTTTAAACTGCCCTTGATATAACAGGAGCAGTTTTCTTTTGCCTCAAAGCAGGGAAGTGATTACAAAACAGCGTTTTAATAACTGGTGCAGATAGCTTTCCTTTTTAGTCTGTCCGGAAAAAGAAAAACTCACTGCTTATGCAGTGAGTAAGTAGTGTACTGAATTTTGCTGTTCAGGTAAATCATGCAGGGCAAGGCGCTTAATGTCCGTGGTGACTATTGCTACCGCAGCCGTGTGCGCCGCAGGTATGGCCTGCGCCGCCGTGTTCCTGTTCGTGGTGGTCGTATTTTACTGTCGGGTCATAGTTCAGTTTATTATTGAGCAAATCATTTACTGCATCATCGGCCTTGCCGGTAACGCCGCCATAAAGCTTGATGCCTGCTTGTGACAATGCCATTTGGGCGCCGCCGCCGATACCGCCGCAGATTAGAGTATCGACGCTGTATTCGTGCAGAAATTGTGCCAGCGCGCCATGGCCGCTGCCGTTGGTGCTGACGATTTCTGTTTTGACGATGTCAGTGTTTTCGATGTCGTAAATTTTAAAGAATTCGGTGTGTCCGAAGTGTTGAAAGATGTCGCCGTCCTGATAAGTAACTGCGATTTTCATTGTTATACCGCTCCTTTACTGTGATTGTTATGGGTTTGCGACATATGCCGTAAACATTTTTAGCATAGCACTGTTCGCGGCCGGTGTCAATAAAGTCGGGGATGACATAGTACCTGCTAAAATAAAAAGGCTCGCCGCCGTTGCAGACGCGAGCAGAAGAAGCTTGACTGTGAGAGATATTTTGATCTGTTTGTGCTTAGGTCGCCCATCATCGATATGTCAGCGCAGCGGCTGTCGTTTACGCTGGCGATGCGTAAAATATTTTGCCAGTCGATAGGCGACGGTACGGTATTGTGTGGTCAGATAGACGCCACCGAGGATAAGTACGCCGCCAATAGCCTGGGAGATGAGAAGTTGTTCGTCAAGAAACAGCACCCCGCAGACGATGCCGACCAGCGGCATGATGTTCATAAATACGGCTGCCTGACTGGGTCCGACGATGCCGGTACCTTTGTTCCAAAAGATCATGGCGATCAGCCCGCCGGCAAAAATGACGAACAGATATGAGCCAAGAGCCAGCGGTGAAAGCAGCGAGGGCAGTTCGAAATGGCCAAGATAAGCAGCACCAGCTGCCGTGGTAAGCGAACCTAACAGACCCGACCAGGCGACGATGGCAAAGGGGGAAACATCGTCGATGATGCGCACGACGATGATAGAATACAGTGCCCAGGCGACCTGACTGGTAAAAAAGAGTACGTCGCCGATATTAAAGCTCAGCGTCAATATGGCCGCAAGCGAACCGTTGCTGAGCAGGTACAGCGCGCCGCACAGGCTGCTGCAGATGCCGAGCCATTGCAGGCGGTGCAGACGTTCATGGATCAGCACAAAGCTGAGCAGAGCCGTCACGATGGGCGTGAGTGTGGCGATAATGGTAAAGTTGGTGACTGTCGAATATTGCAGCCCGGTAAATTGGGTAACGTTATTGATGCAGACGCCGAGGATGCCCATGGTAAATAAGGCCGGCCAGGTCCTGCGTGGCGGCAGCAGCTTTTCGCCGCGCCAGGCAAGCATAGCAAACAGCGTCAGGGCTACGATAGTGTAGCGAATGCTGACCATAGGTATGGGCGACATTTCCCTGACGACGAATTTGGCGAACATAGGTTGAATGCCCCAGATGACGCAAGTGCAGATCAAAAGTGCCGAGGCGGTAAGCTTGTTCGTTTGCATGGCAGTGCTGACAGACCTTTCGATGATGATTTATAAAGTGCCGGGCATCTGCCCGTAACTTAAAAGTTTAACAGTCGTTCAATGATTTCTGCCGCCGGCGTTTGACCAGATATCTGGCCAGTTTATAGGCCAGCAGGCGGTACTGCGTAGTCAGATACACACCGGCGATGATAAGAGCGCTGCCAACTGCTTCGGAAGTATAGAAGCTTTCGTCGAGAAAGGCGATGCCGCAGATGATGCCTACTAACGGCATCAGATTCATAAACACGGCGGCCTGACTGGGGCCGATAACGCGGATGCCTTTGTTCCAGAACAGCATACCGACCAGGCTGCCGATAAAAATAACGTAAAAATAGGACCCCCAGGCCAAAGCGGAAAGGTCATAAGGCAGTACAAACTGTCCTGTCAGGATACTGTAAGCAGCCGTAGTCAGAGAGCCAAGCAGCCCGGCCCAGGCTACAGCGCTGTAGGCAGATACATATTTACTGACCTGCGCGACAAGAATGGTATAAAAAGCCCAGGCAACCATACTGACGCAGAACAGGATATCACCGAAATTAAAGTTCAGGTTGATAATCGTTGAAAGCGAACCTTTGCTGATCAGGTAAACGGCGCCGATGATACTGGCTGAGATACCGAGCCATTGCAGCTTGTGCAGCCGTTCATGCAGCAGCACCAGACTTAAGAGTGCGGTCACGGCAGGCGTCAGCGAGGCAATAATAGTAAGGTTGGCTACGGTCGAGTATTGCAGGCCTGTGAATTGCGCAACATTGTTGCCGCCAACGCTGAGGACGCCCATCAAAAACAGCGGCAGCCAGGCCTTGCGTGGTGGCATCAGTTTTTCGCCGCTGTAAGCCAGCGCTGCCAGCAGCACTACGCCTACTGTAAAATAACGGATACTGACCAGAGGGATCGGGTCGAACTCGCGGACGACAAAAGTGACGAACATCGGCTGTGCGCCCCAAATGATGCAGGCGGATAAAACCATCAGTGTTGCTGCGGAAATATTTTTGGGCATGGAAACGCCTTCTTCGCTGTTTATTTTACCAGCTGCGGTGTAAAACCCTGCGTGTCGCAGCTGACAAGCTTATAGGTTATGCCGTTGCGGATACCTTCAAAAACCATGCTTGCATCGCTGCCGTGGATATGGCCGAAAACGCAGTGCCTGACGCCGTAACGCTCCAGCAGTTCGGCAAAAACAGATTCATTTGCAGCGTCATAAAGAGGCGGATAATGCAGTGCGGCTATGATATCGCTGTAGCCGGCTTGTCTGGCAGCTTCCAGTGAAGCCTCCAGGCGCAGTCCTTCACGGCGGTAGATAGCGGCATCGTCCGCGTTAAAATTGTCAGATGAAGGCAGGAGCCAGCCACGACTGCCGCAGATGGCAGTCGTGCCGCAGGTAAAAAAGTTGTTTTGCAGAAAGCTGAAATTATTTTCTGTCGCAGTCTGCATCTTTTTTAAAGATGACCACCAGTAGTCATGGTTGCCGCGCAGAATGATTTTGCGCCCGGGCAGGGCGGCGATCCAGTTCAGGTCGGTCAGCGCGTCTTGCAGGTCCATGGCCCATGAGGTGTCGCCGCAGATGATGACGGTATCGTCGCTCCGGATAAGTTGATGCCAGTTGGCTGCAACCTTGGCGGCGTGGTCTGCCCAGTGTTTCCCGAAGATTTCCATAGGCTTGGACGGAGGCTTTCCGGAAAGGTGCAGGTCGCCGATAGCGTAAATTTTCATGAATTATGCTCCATTTTTGCTGCTTAATGTTAACTTTATGTTAGCTTATTTTAAGAAGGAATGCAAGGAATTGCTGACAGGTTTGACCTCAGCGCGAAAATAAATGCCTGTGTCTACTGCCAAAGTCTGATTAATCCGTTTAATATAGATATAAAGTCTGAATTAGGATGCGAGAATCTTTTTCCTTTCTATCCCTGGTTGCTGTTGCCGCTTTCAGCATTTTTATACAATGAAAGTATCAAAACGCAGGGGAGGGGCAACTATGACAAAGCAGCAGGATTTCAGTATGTGGTCAGTGAATTTTATTTTGTTTTGCCTGGCTAATTTTTTGTATTATGGAGCTTTTTATTTGTATATTCCGGTATTGCCGCAGTATGTGGAGATGTTGGGCGGTACACCTGCCGATATCGGGCTGGTTGGTGGCGCTTTCGGCCTGTCGTCCTTTATTATACGGCCGTATTTGGGTAAACTGGCCAACGAATGGGGTCGTAAGCGTATGATGCTTCTGGGTACGATTTCTTTTGCACTGTTGTTTCTGCTGTTCGGCAGAGTTACCGGCGTGGTGCCGCTGGTCGTACTCAGGCTTGCGCATGGTGTTTGTCTGGCGATGTATCTGGCGGCATCGGCTGCCTATATAGCCGATTATGCGCCGGTAGACAGGCGTGGCGAGGTGCTGGGGATTTATCAGACCTGCAGTGTGGTTTCTATGGCTGTTTTTCCAGCAGCAGGCATTTGGATCCTTCAGCATACACAAAGTTATCCTTTTTTGTTCAACGTGACTTTTGTTACGGCATTAGTATGCTTTTTCGTGTTACTGCCGCTCAAGGAAACGAATCCTGTTTATGACCAGGAACAAAAACTGGATCTGCTGCCGATTTTCAGGCGGAGGGTAATTTTTATGTCTTCGCTGTGCCTTTTGGGTGCATCACTGGTCTATGGCGCGATTCTTACTTTTTTACCGATTTATGCGCAGCAGCGGAATATAAGTGATTATGGTATTTTTTTCGTAGTCTATGCTTTGGCGACGATGGGCAGCAGGGTCTTTGCCGGTAAGCTGTCCGATCATGTCGACAGGCGTCTGGTGATTTTGCCGTTTTCACTTTTGATTGCACTGGCGGCTATGTGTTTCTTTATTATGGATAACGTTTGGACGCTTGGGCTGATCGCAATATTATTCGGACTGGGATATGGAGCTTTAGTACCGGCGCTTACTGCACTGGTCGTTGATGTTACCCGGCCGGAAGAACGTGGACCGGCACTGGGTTTTTTTACTGCTTTTATTGAAGTCGGCATCGTCGTCGGCGCTATGGGTCTGGGGTTTATTACCGAGATATTGGGCTATGCCAATATGTTTGCATTGTCAGGTATCATCATACTGGTGATCACACTGGCATTTTGGCTGTTGGTGCAGCAGCGTCATACTATTAAGCTGGAGGGAGAGTAAGCAGGCTCCAGATGAGCGCAGAGCATTAAAAGCCGCCTGCAGCGCGTACTAGGCAGATGGGGAAGAAAAGACTTGAAACTCCGCGGATTTGTGATATAATGGTTAAAGTATTTGCAGAATGAACAAATTCGGTGAAGCGGAGTAGTAACCACAGATCCCTGTTGCAGAAAGTTGACGGCAGCTGCGAGTCAATACGGGAGCAAGGTGAACTCGCCGTGGAGGAGCCGCGTCAAAAGCGCGGACGCATAACCGGCGTTACAGGTTTCGAGTGGCCGAGATTTTTTTCGGCAATCAGGGTGGTACCGCGAAAGCTATTTCGTCCCTGGCCTAACAGCCGGGGACTTTTTTATTTGCCGCGCTGCGGTGGTAAGCAAATTTTAGGAGGTTATGAGAAGAATGATCGAAGAAAAGTATACTCCCCATGCCATAGAAAGCAAATGGCAGAAATATTGGGAAGATAACAAGGCATTTAAAACTGATATTGATGCAGGCAAACCCAAGTCTTATGTGCTGGAAATGTTCCCGTATCCTTCGGGCAACCTGCATATGGGGCACGTACGCAATTATTCCATCGGCGATGTAGTTGCCCGCTTCCGCAGTATGAACGGTTTTAACGTGCTGCATCCGATGGGCTGGGATTCTTTTGGTATGCCGGCTGAGAATGCCGCGATCAAACATGGTATCCACCCTGCTAAATGGACGATGGAAAATATCGCCAACATGACCCGTCAGCAGAAGGAACTGGGATTGTCCTATGATTGGGACCGCGAAGTTGCCACCTGTAAGGAAGATTACTATAAATGGACCCAGTGGTTCTTTGAGCTGTTTTATAAGCGCGGTTTGGCCGTCAAGAAAAAATCTGCTGTCAACTGGTGTGGCGAATGCAACACTGTTTTGGCTAATGAGCAGGTTATCGACGGACGCTGCTGGCGCTGTGACCATGAGGTCGTCAAAAAAGATCTGGAACAATGGTTCTTCAAAATTACCGATTATGCGGAAGAACTTTTGGATGATCTGAAACTTTTGAACGGCTGGCCGGAACGCGTTAAGACGATGCAGAAAAACTGGATCGGGCGCAGTGAAGGTCTGGAATTCAGCTTTGACGTGCCCTGCATCGATGCTAAGCTGCCTGTTTACACTACCCGTCCGGATACGGCATTTGGCGTTACCTTCGTGGTCCTGGCTGCCGAGCATCCAATGGTAGAGCAGTTGTGCCGGGATAATCCGAAGGCAGACGAGATCAGGGCTTTCTGCGCCCGTGTGCGCAACCAGTCCGATATTGAACGTACTTCCAGCGAGTCGGAAAAAGAAGGTATCTTTACCGGGAAATATGCTGTCAATCCTTTCAATGGCCGCCAGGTAGAGATTTGGGTCACCAACTATGTCCTGTACGATTATGGCACCGGAGCTGTTATGGGTGTACCTACAGGTGATCAGCGCGACTGGATGTTTGCCGATAAATACGGTCTGGATAAGATCGTTGTCGTTACTCCTAAAGACCAGGAATTAAAAGTTGAAGATATGACTGCCGCCTATGAAGAAAAAGAGGGCGTGCTGGTAAATTCCGGCAAGTTCAGCGGCATGGAGATGCATGCTGCAATCAAAGCTATTATGGATTATGCGGAAGAACAAGGCTTTGGTTCCCGTCATGTCAACTACCGTCTGCGCGACTGGCTCATCAGCCGTCAGCGTTATTGGGGGGCTCCGATTCCGATTATTTACTGTCCTGACTGCGGCGAAGTTCTTGTGCCGGAAGCAGAGCTGCCGGTACGTTTACCGGAAGACGTCAAGTTTGATGCGGGCAGCGTTTCACCGCTGGCAACCAGTGAAAGCTTTGTTAACTGCACCTGCCCCAAATGCGGTAAGCCGGCCCGCCGCGAGACCGATACTATGGACACTTTCCTGTGTTCTTCCTGGTATTATCTGCGGTATACCGATCCGAAAAACGATACTGCTCCATTCAGTAAAGAAGCTGTTGATTACTGGGCTCCGGTCGATCAGTACATCGGGGGTATCGAGCATGCGATCCTGCATTTGCTGTATTCACGTTTCTTTATGAAGGTATTGCGTGACGCAGGCCTTGTAAAATACGACGAACCATTTACCAACCTGCTGACTCAGGGCATGGTCATTAAAGACGGTGCGAAAATGAGTAAATCTTTAGGTAATGTCGTTTCTCCGGAAGAGATCATTTCCAAATACGGTGCCGATACTGCTCGTCTGTTTATTATGTTTGCCGCTCCGCCTGAAAGAGAGTTGGAATGGAGCGATCAGGGCGTGGAGGGTTCCTTCCGCTTTATCAACCGTGTCTGGCGTATCGTCAGCCACTTCCAGGGCGAGCTGGCCCAAAAGGTCACCGGCTATGATACTTCAAAACTGGATGAAGCTGATAAAGAGCTGCGCCGCGTGCTGCATAATACGATCAAAAAAGTTACCGACGATATCGAGCAGCGGTTTAATTTCAATACTGCAATCAGTGCGATGATGGAGTTGGTCAATGCTTTATATGTTTATAAGGAAGCTCAGAAAAATTACAATGCCGGTCTGGTTTATGAAACCGTTTCTACTTTGCTGCGGTTGCTTGCTCCTTTCGTACCGCACGTAACCGAAGAATTGTGGCATGGCGTCATCGACGCTGACAGCAGCGTGCATGCACAAAGCTGGCCTAAAGCCGAGGCAGAGGCCATGAAGGTCGATAATGTCGAGATCGTGCTGCAAGTCAACGGTAAGGTCAAAGGCCGTTTGGTTGTACCTGCGGAAGCCGGCAGGGAAGAACTGGAAAAACTGGCTTTGGCGGATGAACATATCGCTGCTATGGTCGATGTCGGCAAGATCGTGAAGATCGTCTGCGTACCCGGACGTTTGGTAAATATTGTTGCCAGACCTTAAATCGCAGAAAAAAATTAAATAGCTGGATCAATAAGATCAAATCATAAAGACGCTATGGCAGAGTTCCTAAGGTATAACGAATTTATTGTTGACCTCAGGAACTCTGCTTTTTTGCGTTTTAAAGGGGCTGGATAGCGATGATGGAACGAGGGCTGAGAGGAAAAGTAGCAGCTTTGGGGGCTGCCGTAGTTTTATGTGCCGGCGGCAGTCTGCTGGGAAGCAGCCCGCAGGATACTGCTGCTGTTGTGCCTGTACCGGCAGCTGGTATCAGTGCGGTACAGACTCGGGGAGTCAAGGTATATGTAAGCGGTGCGGTAGCAAAGCCGGGTTTATATGAAATTCCCGCAGGGAGCAGAGCTACTGCGGCTATCGCCGCTGCTGGAGGAATGACACTGGAAGCTAATCCCGATAAAGTTAATTTGGCAAAGCTGCTGAAAGATGGTATGCAGGTAAATGTGCCGCGGTTAAGTGCCAGGCAATTGCGTGAGCAGACTGCGCCGGTAAATGCAGGTGCAGCTGCTGAGGCAGCAGGCGCAAATACTTTGGTCTCGGTAAAGACTGCTGCTGAGAGTGGCAGGGGCACAGCAAAAGCCGGCGGCAAGGTACATTTGAATACGGCTACGGCTGCCGAACTGACAGTGTTGCCTGGGGTCGGTGATATTACCGCGCAGCGTATACTTGAGCATCGGGCGGCGCATGGGTTTGCCAGTATCGAGGATGTTATGAAGGTCAAAGGGATCGGTAAGGCCAAGTTTAGCAAAATGCAGCCTTATCTGGAGCTGTGATGCAGCGTCAGCTGGAACAGATCATTGTCGCCGCCACACTGGCATTTCTGCTTGGCTGCCACGCAGGGCTCAGTAAGCTGTTGCCGTTGATACCAGCATTGATACTGGCGGCACTTTTTCTGCTGCTGCTTGCCTGGTGCTGCCGCCAAAATGCTGGAGTAAAGTTGTTGGCCGCGGCAGGTATTGGTTTGTGTTTTTGTTGTGGCGCAGCCAGCGGCAGCGGGGCCATGCGTCAGCCGCAGCTGCCTTTGCAGACTTTTACCGGTCAGGAAGTACGTATTTTCGGAAGAGTGGAAGCTGGCAGTGTCAAAGTAACGCCGCAGGGAACCAGTCTGGTGCTTGCCTGTCATACGCTGTAGCAAGCGGTGCAGACAAACAGTGTGGAACTTGGCAGCTCTTTACCCGATACAGCAATCGCAGTATCGGGTAAAGTACGTGTGCTCGTCCAAGGGCAGGATCTTAGCGAGAAAATAACCAGTGGCGTTATTGTACAGGGAACGCTTAAACCAATGACTGATTTCGCCAATCCGGGTGGTTGGGATAGCGGGCTGTGGAACGAATTGCAGGATTTACAGGGGCGAATGTCTATAAAAGGCAGTGAGCTGTATTTGTCCGGGGACGGACAAAGTATCAGGCAGTATATCGGCGGACTGGCTGCAGGGCTGCGTTCAAATCTGCAGCATACTGTACCGGGACAGGCCGGAGCTGTTTTAGCCGGTATGACTTTAGGGGGGTACGACGGTATCAGTGCGCAGACGCGGGAAGATTTTGCTGCTGTGGGATTGGCGCATCTGCTGGCTGTATCTGGTACGCATATAGCAGTGGTGACAGGCTTTCTGCTTGTACTGCTGCGGCGCCGTAACCACTGTACTATGGCGCTGCTGGCAGGGATTTTATTTTTTTATGCGGCTTTGTGCGGGTTCAAACCGCCTGTACTGAGGGCTTTGCTTATGTCACTGGCACTATTTGGAGCCGGCGTTAGCGGCAGGCTGCCGCAGCGCAGTAATATTTTCTGTGCTGTGGTCATACTGTTGCTCTGCTATGAACCGCGCTGGCTTTGGGACGCAGGTTTTCAGTTATCATTTACCACAACAGCGGGGCTGCTGTATTTCTACCCGGTACTGAGCGGCCTGTGTACCCGTTACTTACCTGTGGGGATTGCCGAGATCCTGGCAGTATCTTTAACAGCACAGCTGGCGGCTTTGCCGTTTTTGATCCATTATTTTCATCAGCTTTCACTGAGTGGGCTGGCAGCTAATCTGCTTCTAGTACCGCTGCTGGAACTGGCACTACTGCTGACACTGGCGGGATATGTCCTCCTGCCGGTATTTGGGTTGGGAAAGCTGCTGTTTTTACTGGCAGGGCTTTTACTGCACCCCTTGCTGAATATCATTCACTGGCTGGCATCCGGCGGCTGGGCAACTGTCACTGTTGGCAGCTGGCCTCTTTTATGCGGCGCTGTCTATTATTTACTGTTGTTGCTGCTTTTCGGCAGCAGCGACTGGGATGATTTCACTGCTTGCGAAAGACGGTTGCTGATCGGTTTATGCTGCTGTATGCTGGTGGGGATCGGGCTTTATGATAAATTCAGGCCGCAGCCTCTGACCGTACATTTTATCGACGTGGGACAGGGGGATGCGGCACTGGTCGTAACACCGCAGCGTCAGACGCTGCTGATTGATACCGGTGGTCTGCGTGGTGACTATGATACGGGCAGCCGTATCGTTCTGCCCTATCTGCGTTACTTGGGGATTCGCAGTCTGGATATGCTGCTTTTAAGCCACGGACACCACGACCATGCAGGAGGAGCGGCCGCAGTAGCTAAAAATATACCTATACGCAGGCTCATTCTGCCTCAGGAACAGCCTTCAGCAGATATACAGGCACTGCTGAAGAATACCAAAGCGCAGCTTATATATGCCGAGAGCGGCACAAATTATTCCCTGGGCAATACTGCAATACAGATCATCAGCGCGCCTGTCGGCAGAGCTGACAGCGATGCAAATGAAAGCTCGCTGATCGTGAGGGTTGTATCTGCTGACGGCAGCATTGTTTTTACAGGTGATGCAACAGAAACGGAGGAACTGCTGGCAGCGGGGCAGATTCAGCCCAGTCAGGTATTGAAGGTCAGTCACCATGGCAGTAATGCTTCTTCTTCAATGCCGTTTTTAGCGGCAGTCAGTCCGCAGCTGGCGGTTATCTCAGTCGGTGCGGCCAACAGCTACGGCCATCCTGGCAGTGAAACGCTGCAGCGTCTGGCAGCCTGCGGGGCTCAGGTGCGGCGTACAGATCAGGACGGAGCGCTTAAAATCACTTTTGACGGCAGCCAGGTAAAATGTTATAGTTATCGGTATCAGAAGAAATTTTTTTAGTGGCTTGAAGGAGTACAAACATGGAAATCACGGCAGAAAAAATTATGCAGCAATTAAGTGCCGGTACACAGGTAGCTGGTGTAATCGCAGTGTTCGGCGAAGAAGGCTATTATAAAGATAAAATAGCCGCCGCTTTACCGCGGGCTGTTTTTGGCGACGCTGCGCCGGAAGACAGGGAAATAACTGTTTTTGAGCGTGATACGGATATAAAGGAAATATCTGCTGCTGTCAATACCTACCCTTTTTTCTCAGGACGCAGTCTGGTTATCATTAAAGATGAAAAGCTGTGGGGAGGTAAGGATGGCGGCGAAAAACGCAAACAGCAGCAGGAAGAGCTGGCAGAACTGCTGGCGGATGTACCTGAACATTGTCAGGTACTGCTGTTAGGCGAAAAAATCGATAAACGCGGTAAACTTTATAAAAGCCTGCTTAAAACTGCTGCGATGGTGGAATGCAAGTCTCTCAAATCCTATCAGCTGAAGCCCTGGCTGGACGAACAGGCTGCGCTGCGCGGCTGCCGTTTTGATTATGAAGCGTCACAAACGATCATGGAATATCTGTCGGTAACTGACAATGCGCCGCTGCTGCTGCTGGAACAGGAAATCGAAAAACTATCGGTTTACGCCGGTGAACGTAAGATTTGGACGAAAGATGATATCGAGCAGACTTTCGCTGCGTTGCCTGAAGTTTCGCGCTTTGCGCTGCTGAACGCCATTGCCGAAAAGAAGCTGGGGCAGACTTTGGAGCTTTTGGGTGAAGAACGTAAGCACGGTAATACTGTGCTGGCGCTATGCGGCCTGGTTTCGTTCCAATTGCGACGTCTTGGACGTGTCAAAGAACTTCTGGAAGGAAGGGCCTCGCAGGCCGAGATCGCTTCAGAGTTAAAAGCCGCGCCTTTTGCTGTAAAAAAAATGGCGGAGCAGAGCCGCCGCTTTGGCTTGGGTGAACTGGAACGGGCACTTTTGGAACTATCACAGCTCAATATCGAAATCCGCTATGGCGGCCGGCAGTTTGAAAAGCTGGAAGAAATATTGATCCGGCTTTTGAGCAAGTGATATTTGGTGTTTGGTTAAAAAAAGTGTTTAAAGTTTGTTTTAAACACTGGACAAGCCTGACTGTTGTTTGTTATAATGATGGCGATAGATCAATGGGGATCTTTCTATTTTATTGCTTAAAAATAGGAAGGTCCTTTTTATATTTGTATTTCAGCTTCAGCATTGGGAAAGGAGCGCGGCACAGTGCCGCAAGTGATTGCTATGATGAACAAAGAAATGTTGTATTACATTAACCCTGAACAGCAAACCCCGGAGGAACTGAAGGCTTTGCTGGAAATGCACCCGGAAATCAAATTTGTTTCTTTTATGGGTGTGGACTTTGCCGGTAACGATACCGACGAAAAAGTGCCCATCAATTTATTTATCGAAGATATCAACAGCTTCCTGGAAGGTATGGCTGCTCAGACTGATGGTTCTTCCGTTGTTTTGCCGGGCATTGCTACTTTAAATAACGCCCGCGTCGATATGAAGGTCGACAAAAGTGTCAACTGGTATATTGATTATAATTACGAGCATTTTGATGCTCAGACAGGTAAAATGGTCGGAACCCTGCGCATACCCTGTTTCCTGATCCACAACGAAATCTTTGTTGATTCCCGTTCGATCCTGCAAAACAGCCTGGATTATGTGGAAGCACAAATGCTGGAAATGTTCAAAAAACATCCGCAGATAGCAGGTCTTGAACATGTTGACCTGTCTCAGATCGAAAAACTGGTCTTTACCTGTGCTACCG
>OOCJ01001179.1_pt1 | contig 13082 bp, 10 predicted proteins | sample 1671481 | NCBI WGS metagenome assembly OOCJ01 (sample SAMN06348161, study PRJEB24527) | human gut metagenome | biome: human gut; feature: ankylosing spondylitis patient; material: feces | host: Homo sapiens | place: China | collected 2015-10 | reverse complement strand
AACTTGGCTCATATTCTGCATAATCCAAGCCAATGGTTTCCATTATTTCAATAAAAACCTCTGAATTTAAATTACTGCCTGTCTTGATAACATCTTCATAAGGAATTTTTGCTTTATAACTACCTTCTGTCCTTATTTTATTAACTACTTGATTATGTATAGAAGCCTTTTTACTTTCTTTAAATAACTTAATTTCCTTATTTATTGATAACGCCATAAAATTACATTTCAATTCATCATATCTGCAATTTTGAAATGATACATAACACAAATAATATGTAGCAAGATTCTTTATCAATCCCTCCCAATGAGCATACAATAAAGCAATTCCAGCTCGTATAGCTGTTATTTTAGCTGCTTTCTTTGAAGTAGCAATATTAGATGAAATTGATGAAAGTTCTTTCTTCCTCCATGCAGTTTCACTATCCACTGCATCTTGAAATTCATCCTCAGTTCTTATCTTCATCCTTTAAAATATTCTCTCCCCCAAATTGATAATTCCTTATATCTAGGTATGGCTCTAACTCCTGATACAGTATTTCTAATATACGTTTCCTCTAAATAGATTGCTTTAACCTTTTTCTGCAACCATTTATTTTTATCTTCTATTTTAAGAATTGCTTCAATATTAGTCATTACCCCAAATGCAATTGTTTGAAATGCAGACGCTAAAAACGGGCCTGTGTATTTTCCATCCTCAAATTTTCTAAATGCGTCTTCTCCAAACAAACCAGATAACAAATCAAATGACTTTTCAAATCTATCCGTTATATCTTCTATATTATAGTTTGTAATATTCATATTTTCATCTATACATTCTCCCCTTGATAGCTTTGCCGCAATATTTAGTATCAGCGTGGATTTTCCATCACCTGGATCTCCCTGCACTATTGACAACTTTCCATAAGACTTTGTGATATGAAGTTTCTTATTCTCAAAATCAATATCTGCCGGTGTCAGGGCAAGCAGTTCACCTTCCCTTATTCCGCACCAGTAAAGAATCTGGAACGCATAATAAGATATTGGCTTGTCTTTTACACATTCTATGAACTTGAGATATTCTTCTTTTGTCCAGAAATCCATCTCATCAGCTTTGCCTTTACCAATCGTCCCAGCCTTCTTTACAGGATTTTCTCTCAGATTGTAAAAGCGTACCGCATGATTAAATATGGCTGACAGCTCTGACTGCATTGTTTTCAGATAAGTCGGTTTATAGGGCTTACCGTCTGCCTGTCTCTTCTTGATCATCTCATTCTGCCATTTGATAATATCCGCAGGACTGATTTCATTCATCTTCTTGTCCTTGAAATATGGAATCAGCTTCTTCTGAAAAATAACCTCCTTTGTACGCCACGTGTTAAGCTTCAGCTTAGGCTTTAAATCTTCCTCATACAGCTTGTAAAAGTCCGCAAACCTCATATCCAGATTTGTTGCCTGCTGCAGCAGAAACTTCTGCTCATATTCCAATGCCTCCTTTCTCGTCCGAAAGCCACGCTTTAGCTTTCTTTTGTTTTTACCTGTCCAATCGTTGTAGTGGAAGGAGACATACCATGTCCCCCTCGCCTCATCCTTGTATGCTGCCATACACTACTCCTTTCCCTTATGCTGTCTTATCACATAAGTCATATACTTTACTGTCAAGATACTTACGGCTGACTCTGCCGGCTCTGACATAAAAGCCTTTAGAAGATAATTCCCTGTTAGCTTCTCTTATTACTTTGTATGCATGAGATACCGATACATCAAGCATCTCAGCAACCTCTTTTGCTGTGTAATATAACTTCTCCATAGTGCATTCACCTCCTCTCCCCGGCAATTACCGGTATGTATCAAGCACTTGTATTGGCAGCTACCTATATATAACTCGTTGCAACTATTGTATTTTCTTGTCTTAAATTTTAAAAGGGACAAACCCGACCCTTTTTCTCTGATAAGGGTACAATAGCGGTTTTTTTACAAACATAGCAGCATCCCTGTCTCTTGATTACATCACTTATTCTAATTCAAAGCATGAATTTGCTAAATATTCTCTCATGGACTTTTTTCGTCAAAACATATTCTCTGACGGACTTTTTTATCTTTAAGTACAATTAATCCATACTTAAACCTATAAAGATGTCTCTACAAACATTGTCGGAGTCATCAGGTAACATTGTGGCAATACTGGCACATTGTGTGTTAAAAACTTTCTGTGAGATAAATTCTATAACCAACCCACAAATTACGGAAGTGACACCACTGGTGTATTTTCACTAATTTGCACCAATTTTTGGTGCTTCATATAATTGGGATAATTTTTGAAAATAAAAAGAAATGTGATAATAGATAATACCTATGACACTTCTGTTTAGTACTCATTAATATCTGTGGTACTATCAAAACAGGTATCATATAGGTATCACGAAAAAAGAAAAAGCCCCATAAATGGCTTGTTTACGCCATTTATGAAGCTCTGTTTACTATTCAAACTCTTCCCAAAGGAAGTATCATCAAATCGAAAATGCTGATTTGATGCGACATTCCACCACATCTATTTCATCTAATGTTACTCTTTTCATATCGTTTTCAAAAACTTTAGTAGCAAATTAGTTGCAATACTTCCCTGTTGCTTCTATGAAATCCATGGCAGATATAATCTACTTTTACTACTAAAAACGAATAATCAAATGTGGCTTGCGGGTGCTTAACTGTGCCTGCTGCCACACCCAGTATGAAAGGAGCTTTTCTATGAGCAATCAACATAAACATCCAACTATAAGTTTTAGAATCAGCGATGCTGAACGCAAACAAATTGAAGCCCGCATCCTTGCCAGTGGCATGATGAAAAAAGATTACTTTGTCCGTTCCTGCATCTATAACCGCATCTGCGTTGTCGGCAAGAAAGAAACTATATATCCGCTTGTGCAGACTGTTAATGCTCTGTATCTGCAATTACTTGAAATGCAGAAAGCATTTACCACACCAAACTGCACTCCCGATACTCTTCCTACGTCAGAAGCCATTAAGGACTTACATATCGAATACACTAATATGCTTACAGCTATTATCGACCTGCTGGATGGTGCAAAATATCTGTGGGAAGGAGACTGTCATGAACAATAATCTTAATTTTCTATTCGGTATGTACGAACCCGCCACAGACTCCATTATCGCCAACATCGATGAGAACACAATTCTTGTTATCCGTTGCAAGGAATGTAATTCCTCTGTTATCTTTGATGACCCGAATGATGTTGTATATCTATACCGGTTGGCAATGGAAACACCTCTGCTTTATGCCAGATTCGCATTGAAAGAAAACGGATTGCAGAATTATGTGGATGCTATGAATTGGTTCAATTATTAGTTCCGATCTGCTTATATTAAGATAAACTTCTTTAACCTTAGCCCAAATGATTATTGAAGTTTATCTTATTCCATTTTCTGCTAATATTCTGCCAATTTCATATAACGCACCAATTTCAAATCTCGCTACCTTATATAATTTTTCATCATTCATTTTATTTCTGAAATAAATACCATCAAAATACATATAATCATATGTTGGTACAAGATCATATGTCTGATTTGCTTGTATCGTTCCTTCTCCCTTTAAAATGCCCGACAAAGTGGAATGATTTCCATTATAAACAATTGTTAAACCTATAGGATAAATATATGTGGCCATATGATTTATTTTGTCATATTCAAATAAATTACCTACATTTTGCCCTATATTTAATAATGCATTAACAAATCGTTCTTTATTCCACGCACATACCAATATTGCATCTTTTGATAAATCTATATTAATATTGCTCTCTCCTAATTCAAAACTCTTACTATTGTTAAGTTTATCGCTATTAATTAAATGCTCTCCTATATCTTTGTATATACTTTGAACATCTGTAACTTCTTCATCCTCATACAATTCACGTACTATATCATATAAATGATAATTTGACATTGCTCTTATAAGTGAATAAACAGGATTTTTTCTCACATCCTTAATATCATTTTTTTTGATGAGATTATGTGTTGTCTTCAACACGCTATTTAGTCTCTCTTTTTTCTTTTTATCCTCATTACAAAATAAGAACATCATTTTCCTCCTAAAGTTTCTTCTCCACCTTCTCCAATTCATCCAACAATGCTGGTTTTCTTGGATATCTCTGCATCAATTCCTCAATTAGAGATTTAGCAGTATCATTCCCCTTCCATTTTATAAGCTGTGCAATATTCTTCGTTATCTTTTTATATTCTCGTCTATCCTTTGCCTGAGCACAACTCTCACTTATTTCCTTATAACATAACTCATATACCTGCTCTGGATATTCCTTCACCAAATATTTTCCATAATAAAACAAATCATACGGATTCTCCATTACATCATCAAGCAATCTCTTCTTTTCATTTTCAGAAATAAGAATACTACGATAGCAAACAGTTCGCTTGCTATCCTTCAATTCATCCAGTAAGCTTCCGTAATTTTCATTCCACACCCCGCACTTATTATAAATCTGTTTCAAAACACCCCAGAACTTCTCATTTCCCATCAATAGCAGCTTTTTTGCCTGTGCGATTTGCTTTTCCGTGTTGTTTGCTGTCTTGTATATGTCATATAGCACGTTATTCCAATCTTCCGGATCGCTACTATGATAATGCCATGTCTCTTCTGCGTTTGCTTTCTCTAAACAAAGTTTCTCTGCTTCATCATAATTCTTATCTTCCATAGCATCCTTGATAGCTATAATACGGAGTTCATTTATTGCAATATTCTGATATAATTCCTTCTGCGTATTCTTTTTGCCATATAAATGCCTATGTAAAAGGTATCTTACAATCAAATCTTCTTTTTTCGTATATTCCGGGTAATAATCCTCCCGTGAAATTTCCAACAGGGTATCCAAAACCTTTTCAAGTTTCTTTGCACTCTTTTCATCGCATAGGCAAATCCCACATTTCAGCAAGTCATAACGCCAGTCAGTCCAACCATCAAATACACTCTTTCTTGCCTCTTTTATAATCAATGCAAATGCTTGATCCCGCATTTGTTTGTCCTGTTTTTCGATTTCTTTTGCGCATTTTTCTATTAATTCGTATGTACACATGATAACATCTGTAAGCATTCCAGAACTACTATCTGCATGAGATGCCAACTTAACACCAGATACCAGTATATATGTAGCCGCCTCAAGCGCAACCATATAACCACGCATTTCTAAAGTCTCAGCACACATATCAAGACAGTCATGCATATCCATACAAATATTATCGCAGCTGCTCCAACCAATGTATCCCCGATGGGTGTTACATTTAATTGATGCAGTAATTGTGTTTTTCACTATCGATATAATATCTTCTGTGGGTATCATAGTAGCCCCTTTCTTTTATTCAACAATATCAATCTTATATCTTTCACACCATTGCGTTGCGATTTTTTCATATACTTCATCACGATATTGGTACCAATGTTTCTCCTCTGCTGTATGCAGAACTTGCTCTCAAAGCAGATGGCTTGCAAGGATATGTAGATGCTATGAATGAGCTTAACTAAACTTACATACTCCCTCTAAGTCTTAAGTTACTCTATGAGTTTCTTTTGAGTTTTTATCGAGTTTTTTCTGAAAACAACTCGATAAAAACTCAATTAAATTCTTGACCACTCTCGATCAAGAAATATATATTTTATATCAAGCTATAGCCCCACAAAATGTTGCATTATCTCTTTCAAATCATCGCTAAAATCTTCTAAATCTTCCATAGTAATAGCTCCTTCATTCAGGAGCGAAAGCATAATATAAAATTGATTTGATCTGCTCATCTCACATTGCACTCCACAATCTTTCTTATCCTCTTTTATTCTTTTCTCCAATGTCCAAAATTTTTCAGATGGCTTTCCATCTCCACTTAGTATTTTAATATATTCTTTGTTGAGCTTATCCATATAAGCTTCTTGCCATCCAGCTATTTTACTTCTGAATATTTTCCAGTCCTTTTCTGAGAATTTGTTCATACTTATTATCTCCTACATTGCATCCACTTCTACACTTTAATATACCTTCTTCTTTTTGTAGTTCCAATACAAGCTAATAACTCCATATTTACCAATTCATTTAATAATTGCCTTGTCCTTGGACCTTTTAAACCTATCTTTTCTGCTACCTGCTCTGTGCTATATTCAACCCCAGCATCCATATAGGCTAAAATCTGCTTCTGCCTTTCTGACAAATCTATTGCTTTCATTTTTTTTGAATCCGCTGATTTTTCTGCTGATTCTGCTGATTTTTCTGCTGATTCATCATCAGATTCCTTTTCCATCTTCATAACAAGTGTAACCTGATCAAGATTTGTATCTTCAATCAATTCTGGTTTTTTCCATCCTTCCGACTTCCACACCTCAAGAATCGTCGGGAATCCTGAGCCAGCATTATCGCCAAATCCAACCAATCTAAGCATAGTCTGCATATGAGGATTTCTTGATTTTGAATTACCGCCTCGATAAATATCTTCAAGTGGAAGTTTCAGAATTCCTGGGTTTGTAAATTCAAATGCATCTGACTTCTTTATTACCTTTAAAACTCCAGCATCCATCAAATAATCCGCATGTATAATCATATTTACAAAGCCTTCGCGAACTGCTTTGTGAACCGGAGTATCATCTATACGCTGAACGCCACCTTCCAATTTAAATGGCTTTTTTAAGTCCTCCGTTAATTTAGGTGTTACTTTGGTAAAGAAATTAAACAGGTTATTTTCCCATGTGCCATCATATGTAATTCTGTCATTCCAGCGGATATCTGCTGTCACTTGACTCTCATTACGATAATCCATAAAAACATTGTCAAATCGTTCTCTGATAGCCTGTCCTGTACCAAACATCAAAAGTCCAGCTAATGTCAAGCCTTCTACTCCAGTTTTTCTATCTTTCCTATAGCCACCCAGCTTTTCAAGAAAAGATTTGTCATCCAAAGCATTCCATACATGTCCATCATTTCTGATTTCAAAAATCTGACGATATTTTCTTAATGTTTCTTTATCAATATCATCCATTGTATAATACTCAATTATCTGATTATCATTGCCCTCTGGATTTTGATCTCTTATCATCCCTCTAATCTCATGCTCTGTCGCATGATAATCGCCTTCATGATTTCTTTTATATGTTCCCTTATAAGGATTTTCTCCAACATATACCGGACGCATATTAAAATCAGCTCTAGGAACATGAATCACAATTAGACTTATACTGCCATCTTCAACAATCTTTACATCATCATCGGTTAATAGGTTTATATTCACCTTATTTCCATTAATTGTGTTCCAAAAATCTTCTTTCTGCTTAGGCGCATCCTCTATTCCTTGTATTATAAATCGTTTCTTCGGATCAGTCTTTGTTTTATCTTCTCTTACTCCAAGTATGATATATCCACCTTTTGTATTGGCAAATGCAGAATATGACTCATACGCAGATTTTGGTACATTTTTTTCTGCTTTTTTGCACTCTATATCAACTTTTTCGCCTTGGTAAATGAGTTCCTTTAACTCCTGCATATTCATATGCTGCACCTGCTTTCTATATTATAATATATGGCTTTTTTACTATCTTCATTTTCACCATACCTATTATTACTGCCAATAACTATGTAATATCTAATATTTTAACAGCAATAAATCTTTTAAATCTTTTATCATAAGTTCATATTTCCTTTTCAATGTATCAAAAAAAGTATATGAATAAATCCAAATTCCAGCTGCTGCAACAAAAACAAGCAAAAATGTAGCTACGTATAACCAATTAGTAAAATCTATGCCAATAACTCCCATATTTTCAAATGAAATGGTTAAAACCCCTGCAAATGCAGAAAAAATGGTCAAGATAATACTATTTCTCTTTTTTTCTTTGCTAGTTTCTTTATCTATATATTCTTGATAAATATTCATCAGTTCTTCTATTTTTTCTTTATTGTTTATTTGAAATTTACTTTGTAATACTTCATCTAAAACCTCAATTTTTTTCTTATGTGAATCCACATATTTGTCCATATGATTCCTTTGATCTTTATTATCTACACTTATAAGTATTACCATTGCAATTAATAAAATTATTATACCAATACAGTACCATAATTGTTTAGGAAGTAATAACATTGTAAAAATAATCTCAGCACACGATATAAACATTGCAACAAGACATGCAATAACTATCTTTTTTATTTTAGGTTCAAATCTATCAAATCCTTGATCTACATCTAAACACCTATTTTTAGCTTCTTGATAACATTTTAAAATATAATATTCCATAATTTTTTCCTGTATGATGCACAAAAAGTTAATTTTTATGCATATCCTTCCTTTTATTTCTTCTCTCCATATGTTGCTGTACCTTCAGCAACCATCATGGGCGCATAATTTGCTTCTGCATATGATATTGATTTGTCTCGAAAGTTTACAACCTTTTCTTCTCCCATATCATTATTATCTGTCCAAAGTTCGCACTGTGTCATAACAGTCTGAACTGCATCTTCCATACCCTCAGGCGGATACTTGTGCTTTTTCAGCAGTTTCTTTATAAGCATACGCATTTTTGCTCTTGCTGATTCTCGTTTCTGCCAGTCAATTGTTTTATTTCTTCGTAGAGTATCTGCAAGTTCTTTTGTAATTGCTATCAGTTCTTCATTTTCATAAAAATCCTTTATTGCCTGTGGCTTCGTTAATGCGTCATAGAAGGCAAGCTCATCGGCAGTAAGCCCAAGCTGGTCACCTTCCTTTTGGGCTGCTGCAATCTGTTTTGCAAGATTCAACATTTCCTCAATAACTTCTTCATTTGTCAACATACCATTAAGATACGCATTAAGCGAACGCTGCATAATTTCACTAAACTTCTCAGATTTAACTACATTAGTTCTGCGATATACTGAAACCTGTTCTGCAATCAATTTTTTCAGAAGTTCAACCGCGAGATTCTTTTCTTTCATATTGGAAACTTCTTCAAGAAACTTCGGGTCAAACAGTGAAAATTCCTCTTTGATATCTGAGAAAAGATTGATAACTCCATCACTTTTGATACTCTGCTTTAAAAGCTCATTTATCCTTGCATTCATTTCTGGAAGAGAAATCTTCTTTCCAACTCCTGTGTTTGTTAGTCTAAGAACGAGAACACGTACCGATTCAAAAAATGCTGCTTCAAATCGACTTTCTCCATCAACCAGAGAAGAACAGAGCGACAATGCCTGATGTAGCATAAGTGCTTCTTTTACAAATGAATCTTTGTCATCGGCTTTCTCTCTGTCCATAATAAAGTTGACTGCACCACTGATAGTTTTTGCTCTTTCAAGGTCTGTTCCACCTGTAAACTTCGAGTAATCATATCCGTGGAACATATCTCGACAAACTGATAGCTTTTCCAAGAACTTCGGATATGCTACCTTTGCAACATCAGTATCGCCATAATTCTTTTTATCACGAGAAGTATAATCATTCATTGCCTGTTTCAATGCAGATGCAATTCCAACATAATCCACAACAAGTCCGCCTTCTTTATCACTAAATACGCGATTTACACGAGCTATAGCCTGCATAAGGTTATGTCCGGACATTGGTTTATAAACATACATAGTGGCAAGTGAAGGAACATCAAAGCCTGTCAGCCACATATCAACAACAATTGCTATCTTCATAGGGCTGTTATTATCTTTGAATTTCTTAGCAAGTTCATCCTTATGATGTTTATTGCCAATAATCTTTCTCCATTCTTCCGGATCATTATTACCAGAAGTCATAACAACTCCAACTTTCTCAGTCCATGCAGGACGAAGTTCTAAGATACGCTTGTATATCTTCATTGCAATAGGACGAGAGTAAGCAACAATCATTGCTTTTCCTGTTAAAAGATTCTCTCTGTTATTCTCATAATGGTCAAGAATATCACAGACAAGTGAATTAATAGTATTATCATTGCCAAGAACAGCTTCCATCTTACCAAGTTCACGCTTGCTTTTCTCAACTACTTCCCCATCAGCATTTTCAGCCATAATGTCATATTCACTATCAATTAGCTTAAGGGTATCTTCATCGAGATTGAGCTTGATAACCCGGCTCTCGTAATAAACAGGTCTTGTTGCTCCATCCTCAACAGCCTGTGTCATATCATAAATGTCAATATAATCACCAAATACTTCACGAGTACTGCGGTCCTTTGATGAAATAGGAGTACCGGTAAATCCGATATATGTAGCATTAGGCAGAGTATTTCTGATAATTCGTGCCGTTCCAATTTTTATCTTACCAGTTTTAGCATCAACAGTTTCTGCCAGTCCATACTGTCCTCTGTGTGCTTCATCCGCCATAACAATGATATTATTTCGCTCCGACAAAGCTTCGTGAGATTCTTCAAATTTCTGCATTGTAGTAAAAATAATACCATTTGCCTGTCTGCCAGCAAGCAAAGACTTTAAGTTTTCTCTGCTTACGGCGTGTATCGGCTCTTGTCTTAAAAACTCCTTACACTTTGCAAATTGCCCATAAAGCTGATCATCAAGATCGTTTCTATCAGTAATAACAACTATCGTTGGACTATCCAATGCCTCTTGTAATAAATGTGCATAGAATACCATAGAAAGCGACTTACCACTTCCTTGTGTATGCCAGAACACGCCGCCCTTACCATCCGTAACAGTAGCATGTTTTGTTGATTCAATTGCTTTTCTAACTGCAAAATACTGGTGATATCCTGCAAGAATTTTGAATGAGTTAATACCCTCATTTGAAAAACAAATGAAGTTCTTTACAATATCAAGCAATCTTTCTTTTTGAAACATCCCTTCAAAAAAGGTATCAAATTTTGCAAATTCTGTATCTTCGTATTTCCCATCCTTTGTTTTCCATTTCATAAAGCGATCTTCGCCTGAAGTGATTGTACCTGCTTTAGATGTCAACTGGTCGCTCATAACGCAGATAGCATTATATATAAACATAGATGGGATTTCCTGCATATAATTACGAAGCTGTCTGTATGCTTCAGAAGCGTCCGTTTCTTCTCGAGAAGGAGATTTCAACTCAACTAATACAACTGGTAAGCCATTTAAAAAGAGAATTACGTCCGGACGCTTATTACTGTTTTCAATGAAAGTCCACTGATTAGCTATAATAAAGGAATTATTGTCAGAATTTTTATAGTCAGCAAGATAAACAATAGAGGAACGCTCCTCACCATCTACAAAATATCTTACCGGAATGCCATTTTGCAGATAGTCCATAAATACAGCATTTTTCTGCACAAGCTCTCCGTTTTCAAAATTTTTAAGCTTAAATAAAGCATCCTGAATAGCGTCATCCGGAAGATCTCCGTTCAAACGATACAGAGAATCAAGCAGAACTTCCTCATATAGTGGATTGTAAAAATCTCTTTCTATATCCGGACCATAAACATATTCATAGCCTAAATCATTTCTAAATAGCTCTATAACCGAATTTTCATAATTAGCTTCCGTATAATTAGCTGACACTTTATTCACCTCTCTCATCCGTTGCTGTAATAAAATCTTTAACCATTTGGTTTAATAATGTCACAATCTGTTCTGCCTTTTGCTTCGCGGCATCCCTAGATTGACATTTTTTAAAATAATATCCTGTAATAGACATATTTATTTTACTAAGTATTGGATTACGCTTATACCAATCAACAGTAAAATGCTCTTTTATTATGTTTAGTACTTCCTTAACATCTTCCTCACCAATAATCCCTTTAAATTGATCATAGAAATTATCAAGAATGTATTGTTCAAGTTCCGGTTGTTTTACACCTATATCCTGTTTATTACTTGCAGACTCTTCTTCATATTTTGTAAAATCTGTAACAGGATTAACCAGATTACGATTCGCATATTTTATGTAGCTTAATTGATGCTCTAATTCTGGAAACAATGTAGCCTCATTTATATTATAAAGATCAAGTTCCTTTAAAATAGTTTCTTTATCTTCTCCTGAAATATAAAAGCATGTACCGCTAAATTCTTCTTTTAGTTTTCCCTTTGCTTTTGATATAACGGAATTCTTGATCTCATTCTCTTTATTAAAAGAAAATAGGCTTGTCAGTAAAAATACTCCACTTTGCTTTCTCAATCTTTCATTTGTATAAGTTGGGATTACCATGTAATTATTTTGTATTATTTTTACAAACTCTCCGTAATTTACTAACCAATTATCCTTTGTTCTTTCGCCTATAATCCGGTCATGATATAGTCTTTCAAGAACATCAGACAAAGTATTTTCTTTTTCCAAATCATAACTTGCTAAAGCAGACACGATTTGAATTTCAATATCTGTGGATTGAGATGAATAGTATTTGTCCGTGTAATAAATCACTCCATACGGTTCTTTTTCCACTTCTCCATCTTCCGTAACATATTTTACTGCGCCATGCTTTTTACATGCGAAGTAGAGTGCAACCAACGGATTCGTAGTCAAATCCAAAAGACGAGTACACATCCCATAATGCTGGTACTTCGTCATAATATCAAACATCGATTTCAAGTCCCTAAATTCTGTTGGTGACTTCTGCAATGGTATCTGCATCAATTTATGTTCAATGCTTAACATATCATCTCTAAATATACTCGGCTCAATATCCCAAAATTCAGTCTCCTGACCCCTGAAATATAATTCAGTAGAAGTTCCGTCTTGAGCTTCCTTCGTCTCTTTTACCTGTTTTATCATTTCAATAAAAGAACTAACTGAATCAATCAATATTATATTAGATTCATCAATTTCTTTATATGCCACTTTATCTACTCCTTTGCAAACTAAACGATTATCATCCTTCGAAGTGTTTTGGCTAGCAGTGCACCACCTGCCAAATTAGCGCTCATAGTATATAAAATATCAAAAACTACACTTACGAATTCTTTCACTTTACTTCCCATGGCGTCATCTCCCTTCGCTTTTATCACTATCTTGACAACAGATACAGTAAATAATACTACAAGCGATGAAATAGCAATTGGTGCAACTAACCCTTGCACTGCAAGCCAAAACACTTCAAGTATGGTAAACAATAATTTAGAGGAACAAATAAGTGCCTTATTCGCAAATATGTTTGGTCA
>OOCJ01001146.1_pt1 | contig 13504 bp, 8 predicted proteins | sample 1671481 | NCBI WGS metagenome assembly OOCJ01 (sample SAMN06348161, study PRJEB24527) | human gut metagenome | biome: human gut; feature: ankylosing spondylitis patient; material: feces | host: Homo sapiens | place: China | collected 2015-10 | reverse complement strand
CTGAAGGTTTGTCAAACTGTTGTCTGCGTCTCAATTCCTTTACGACACCAGTCTTTTCAAATTTTCTTTTGAATTTTTTCAGCGCTCTCTCGATGTTCTCGCCTTCTTTTACAGGTACTACAATCATGTTTTTTTGTTTTTAATAATAATGTATGAATACTATTTTTGCAAAATGCGGTGCAAAATTAAACAATGTTTTTTGAATCGACAAAGAAAACACGTTTTTTCTATGACACAAACCTTAAAAAAGGTGCATATCCCGTCAAGATATGCACCTTCTAAACCTTATTGGCATCAACCGATTACAGATTCGGATTGATTTTGCTCCATTCTGAAATAGCAGGAACAATATTCAATGTCACGAGTTCGTCGCGCATCTTGCAAAGGTGTGCGTAGCTGGCATCCAATTTGGCAATTTCTTCGGCCGTTCCTTCGGGCATCGTATAATGACAGCCGTTTGCGTCCAAGGTCGTATTCATAGCCATCATGATATGATCGTACTTGTCGGTCTTTACGTATGTACCGGCCGGCCAACGGAACTTCTCACCACCCATAGCCGCACGAATCATTTCTACTGAAAGATAAGAAGGGCTCTGGAAAGAAGAACGTCCGCGGAGTTCGATTATCTTAGCGCCTCCCTTGGTCACGTCCACTTTCATGGTTTCCCATTCTTCTGCCGTAAACGCATCTGTTCCGATCAAGTCGTTCAAAGGCTTGCCGTCAACCTTCACGGCCGAACCGAACACAGCCATCTGCTCACCGTGACCGCCGTATGTAGCACAACCTGTCACCTTGCTTTGCAACACGCCGAACTTCTTGGCCAACGCGCTCTGCAAACGAGTAGAATCCAAACCGGCCAAAGTCGTCACCTGAGAAGGCTTCAAACCGGAATAAAGCAATGTCACCAAACCGGTCAAGTCTGCCGGGTTGAAGATGATGACTACATGCTTCACATCGGGGCAATAGGCTTTGATATCCTTACCGAGCTGTTCTGCGATTTCGCAGTTGCCCTTGAGCAAATCTTCACGGGTCATACCCTGCTTACGAGGAGCACCACCTGAAGATATGATATACTTGGCATCTTTGAAAGCCTCAGCCACGTTGGTCGTAGCCGTGATGTTCACATTGTCGAAACCGCTCTGGCGCATTTCTTCTGCCACGCCTTCGGGAGAGAACACGTCATACAAGCACAAGTTTGAAGTCAAACCCATCATCAGGGCAGTCTGTGCCATGTTCGAACCGATCATACCGGCTGCACCGACAATCACCAATTTGTCATTCGTCAAAAATTCCATACTCTGTTTTTTATATATGATACAATTAGAAGTTCTTTATTACGCACACAAAATTAAAGAAAAAGGTTCAGACTTACTAATTAAAAAGCGGAATATTTTTTTTCTTAAACAAGAATAATATATTTTTGTAATGCACAAATGGCAAAACAGTATCATGAATAAAAACATCAATAAAAGAGTAGCCGAATTAAGGCTCCATTTACGGAAAAACGGATTGGCCGCCTATATTTTCCCCAGCACAGACCCGCACCATAGCGAATACCCTCCCGAGTATTGGAAAACACGGGAATGGATTTCCGGCTTCAACGGTTCTGCCGGAACGGCTGTCGTCACATCGGACGATGCCGCACTGTGGACCGACTCCCGCTACTTTATCGCAGCGGAAGAACAACTGAAGGACACTCCGTTCCGCTTGATGAAAGAACGTTTGGAGGGCACGCCGTCCGTCACGCAATGGCTGGCGGAGGTTCTTCCACCGGGAAGCGCCGTGGGCATGGACGCATGGACCAACTCCGCAGACGAAATCCGCATCATCAGGGAAGAGCTCACCCATTTCGGACTGCACCTTGAAATAGCAGACCAACCGGCTGACACGCTGTGGAAGAACCGTCCGGCTCTACCCGATTCACTGGTCAGAATACAACCGCCCGCCTTCGCAGGCCGTAGCATAACCGAAAAACTCGCACTCATCCGCGAGGCCATGGCCGGGCGGCAAGCCGACGGGCTGATTCTGTCCGCCCTCGACGAAATAGCCTGGACGTTGAACCTGCGCGGCACGGACGTACATTGTACGCCCGTATTCGTAGCTTACACATGGATTACCCCCTCCCGCTGTACCTTATATATAAATAAGGTGAAACTCACGGAAGAGGTTTCTGCCCATCTGAAGGAATGCGGCGTGGAAACACGGAACTATACCGACATCCTGCCCGATTTGTCACGTTTTGACGGCAAGCGGATATGGACAGACTGCCAAACCACAAACTACGCCCTCTGCCGCAGCCTGCCCGAAACATGCTCCGTAGTAGACGCTGCATCCCCCGTGGGCTTGCTCAAAGCCGTAAAACATCCGGCAGAGGTGGAAGGCTACCGCCGCGCCATGCTGCGCGACGGCGTAGTCATGGTGAAATTCCTGAAATGGCTCACACCGGCGGTACAGGCCGGAGGACAGACAGAGCTTAGCATCAGCCGTAAACTGGAGGAACTGCGCAGTGAACAGGATTTGTTCTGCGGCAACAGTTTCGACACCATTGCCGGATATGCCCACCACGGTGCCGTGGTCCATTACGAACCTACTCCGGAAACCGATTTGGAACTCCTACCGAAGGGACTGTTGCTGCTCGACTCGGGCGCGCAATACGAAGACGGCACGACGGATATCACCCGCACCATCGCCCTCGGCCCGGTGAACGAGGAAGAACGCCACGACTATACCTTAGTCTTGAAAGGACACATCCGACTGGCCCGTGCCAAGTTCCCGCAAGGTTGCAGCGGCACGCAACTCGACGCTTGCGCCCGCTATGCCATGTGGCAGGAAGGCATCAATTATCTTCACGGCACAGGACATGGTGTGGGTTCCTGCCTGTGCGTGCACGAAGGTCCTCATCAAATCCGCATGAACTATATGCCGTCCCCGCTCCTCCCCTACATGACCGTGACCAACGAACCGGGCATCTACAAAGAAGGGCGGCATGGCATACGCATCGAAAATACGCAGATCATCTTGCCCTATCGGGAAACCGAGTTCGGCACATTCCTCCAGTTCGACCCGCTCACCCTCTGTCCCATCGACATGGAACCGATAGACTGGTCCTTGCTCGACACGGAGGAAATCGAATGGCTCAACCGTTACCACAGCCGGGTGTACGACCAACTGGCTCCATTGCTCGACCACGAACACCGCACATGGCTCCGCGAAGCGACCCGGCCATACGAATACACAAAACCATCTCAAAAATCATAAAATATGGCATTGATTAAGAAACTCAACGACTTGACTCCCAAGTTCGGTAAGCACTGCTACTTCTCCGAAGGGGCAGCCATCATTGGCGACGTCACCATGGGCGACGACTGTACCGTATGGTTTAACGCCGTCCTGCGCGGCGACGTACATTTCATCAAAATCGGCAACCGCGTGAACATCCAAGACGGCTCTTGCCTGCATACGCTTTACGGCAAAGCCCCCATCGTCATCGGCGACGACGTGACCGTAGGACATAATGTCACACTGCACGGTTGCGAAGTGAAAAGCGGCGCCCTCATCGGTATGGGCTCCACCATTCTGGACCACGCTGTCGTCGGTCATGGCGCCATCGTAGCCGCCGGCGCCTTGGTCCTGAAGAATACGGTCATCGGCGACGGCGAGCTGTGGGGAGGCGTACCGGCCAAATTCATCAAGAAGGTAGACCCCGAACAGGCCAAGGAACTCAATGTAGGCTATGCCCAGCACTACGTCATGTACTCCGACTGGTACCGCCGTTCGGATGCCCATCCCGCACACACACATTACTGCACCACATCGGAAGAGTATGACGAAGCTACCCGGCGGTAATACGTCAACACGTGAAATCATGAGAAAATTCCAATCCTCTTATTCTATCGGACTGCTATGCACCACCTGGTTCATGTCCTTCATCTTGCTGACAGCCGCCGCTACAGCCATCTGTCGGCTGATGAAAGGACAAACCGGCATAGGACTTGCAGTAGCTCTGTACGCCTGTATCTGTCTTGTCATCGTAGCATTCATATATTCCTATTTTAACCAAATCAAACAGGTAGAAGTGACAGCAGACAAGGTTGTCATCAGAAAAGTATACGGTGCCATAACCATCCCCCGAAAAGAAATCCTATATGCCCGCCACAGAAAAACGCTCACCCGTGCCATCAAAAGTTGGGGTGTTTATGGGCTTTTCGGACTCACCGGAGAGTTTTGGGAAGATAAGACAGGACAGTTCACCGTAGCAGTCAAAGACACCCAATCACTGATTGAAATTAAAACATCAAACCAATGTTACGTCGTCAGTTGCGACCGCTATGAAGAGGTGTTGAAGCTGCTGGAACAAACCGAATACCCACTTTAGACTGAAACATAAGGTTATATCCCAACACGGAACTGTACCCCAAAAGTTTTTGTCTAACTTTTGGGGTGCAGTTCCGTATTTGTGCCCACTTTTTTACCCTTAGCTCTACGTCCCTTACATCCTATTTTTGCATTTTCGTCACTCCCCAAGCACATTTTCCCCGGTTTTCATTTGAAAATGAAACCATCGTTACATTCCGTGCAACCAAAAGCACATTCAATATCCGGCAAACAGAATAATTTTACCACCGGTTAATCACACATCATAACCTTATATATAAACAAAAAAATTTAGACATGAAAAAAACAAGTTTTTTTGCGATGTTTCTCATGGCGGCATGCTGCGCAAAAGCAAGTCCGAGAAACGTCGCTGCAAGCTTTCCTGTTTCTCCAAACGACAACGGGGAATTTTCCGAAGAGATAATTTTAGAAAACAAGTTCGACAACGGCAACACCGAGGGTTGGAACATTGAAGGAAAGTGTAAAACATCCAACGGAGTAGTGGAATTCTATGAAAACGCGTTCAATTTCCACCAAACTCGGACAGGGCTATCGAACGGATGGTATCAAATCACAGTCAATGCTTTCGGGCGAGACAGAAATTCGGATGGCGGAACGGCCCACCGAGACCGGAACGAAAGCCTGTTATGGGAAATCTATGGAAACGATTACGCACTTCCGGTCAAAAGCCTATATGAAGAAACAGGAAGCACCGGAAGCGACAACGGGCAATATCCGTTCACCACAGCGGAAGCCAACCAAAACTTCGAGAATGGCCGATATGGCAACACGGTCAACGTATTGGTGACTGACGGAACGTTGGATTTCGGAAGAGAAGGCGGCCAAGGCAGATGGTGCTTTTTCGACAATTTCAAACTGATATATATAGGTAATGACTTGTCAAGCCTCTATCAGGCCATGGCCGAAGAAGCTTTAAAAAATGCCGGAAAAATAAGCCAACCCTACAAAAGCAAAATAGAAAAAACAGTAGACGAAACAAAGCCTTCCGGTGAAACAGAAGAACTCCCGACGGCCATAAGCACGCTCAACCAAACCATGCTTGAATACATCGACATGCACAACGCATTGGCCGAAGCCCGTTCCAAAGGGACCTTCGAAAAGGGGCAACTGCTTTTGTCCACTTCCAAATCTACCGGTGAAGCCCGTACAAACCTGGAATCATCCCTGTCCGCCAACAGGGAAAGCCTTGAACAGGCGACTAGCCCTGAAGAGGTACGCATGGCACAGCAGCAAATGGAAGAGAGCTTACAAAGATTCCTTCACACTTCGCTCCCACGGAATGTGAAAACAGACGTGACAACCATACTGAAAGACGCCGAATGCCAAGACAACACTAACCGATATTGGAACCGGAGCGGAAAGGCTGGCGGATACGTGGAAGACATCCCAGCCTTCAAAAGTGACCTTTACGACGGGAAAGGTATCTCATATTGGAACTCCGAACCCGAGAACAACCGTATGCTCGTCTGGCAAGAAACGCAACCCATCCGCCCAGGAAAATACCGTTTCACGGCTTATGCAGCCGGAGGCACATGGAGCAACGGGAACGTCAATTCGGGCAACAACGGGGGATTATACCTCTTCATCAACGAACAAAGCGTGGAAATTACCACGGAGACCTTCGGAGTTTACTCCGTGGAAGCAGAAATTCCATCGAATGAAACGAATATAACAGTCGGGCTCAAGGCAGGCGACAACAACACCGTGACATGGGCTATCTTGGCCCAAACCCATTTGGAGTATTTAGGGACATCGGACATCACGTCTACTTTCCTGAAAGACGCAGCCTGCCAAGACGGTACGAACCGATATTGGGAACGCAGCGGCAGTGCTTCCGGATACATCGAAAATATCCCTGCCTTCCACAGCGAAGCATACAACGGAGCCGGTGTCTCCTACTGGACTGGGATCCCGGAAACCGGTAAAAACTTGATTTGGCAGAAAACACAAGCCGTCCTTCCCGGAAAATACAGGTTCTCTGCCTACACCGCCGGATGTGTCTGGGGAAGTGGAAACCGGAACTTAGGATACGATGGCGACCTGTATCTCTTTATCAACGACCAAGAAGTACCTCTCACATCCGGAACCTTCGAGCGTTATGCTGTGGAAATCGAAATCCTCACAGAGGGGACAGAATTGACCGTAGGCCTCAAAGCCGGAGAGAAGAACACCGCCACTTGGGCAATTCTTGCCCAGACCCGACTGGAATACTTAGGCAATGAAGCCATCCTGAAAGAGACCGACACGCAATACGGCATAGCAAAAGACACTTATGCCAACGTCGTGTTAGAACGTTCCTTCGTTCCCGGAAAATGGAACACGTTCTGCATACCTTTCGACATGACAGCCGGGCAAGTCGCTAAAAACGGACTGGGCGAATTGAGACGACTGGTTGAAGCCACACAACAAGACGGCAACGTCGTGCTCCGGTTTGACAAGGCAGAAACGGTAGAGGCAGGCCAACCTTACCTCGTACGCCCCACCGGAAACGTGACCGAAATCAAAGCCGACGAAGTGTACCTCCACGCCGGACAACCGAACAGCTCTACAGCGGACGGCGTCTCGATGACCGGAAACTATGCAGCCACCACGGTTCCACAAGGGGCTTACTTCATCAACGACGACAAGTTCTATCTGGCCGACACGGATAAGGTGAAGCTGAAAGGCTTCCGCGCATATATCAATGCAGACCAGACTGCGGCCATGGCAGGTGTCAACCGCCTGCTCATCGACATCGACGGCAAGGTGACCGGCATAGAAGAAATAATATCCGACGGGACAAAAGACAGTAAAGAACTTGTAGACGTGTATACCATAAACGGCATAAAAATAAAAAACGACGTGAAAAGAGCCGATGCCCTCGAAGGGTTGGAACACGGTATCTACATCATAGACGGAGAAAAAATAATCAAATAAAAAAACGTATAATAAACAAACAAAACAATGGAAAAGAAAATATATGAAATGCCCCACGTGAAAGTTGTGAAAATGGAATCAAACGGTATGATGGCTTGTAGCGGAATAAATGGTACCGGTGACGGTTTAGACCTCGATTTCGGAGGCAATGCGTCCGATAGCGGTATCAGCGATGCTTATTCCAACCGAAACAACGGTTGGGAACTCTGGTAATCTGTTTCTTTAAGCACAATCACTCTAAAAGGCTGCCCTACGCACTCATGTAGCGGCGGCCTTCTCTTTCTCTCATATTTTTACAGTACAACCTTTAAAACGGCTCCAGAATCGAATATTTTCCCCCTTTGGGAAAGCCAAAGGAAAATACACCAGCCACGCACGGTTGCCCCTCGTACAAAAAGAAAGCCTGCACCGTCTTCCGGTGACATCCGTACCCGTAGGCTCCGCAGAACCGGGCGACAGCACTTTCGCCGTGACACAAAAAACAAAGAAAGGAGGAGCACCATGCTCTTATATTTTGGGCCGTGAAGTTCATGCAAATAGCGAAAAAAGGAGGTAAAAAAACGATTGTAAGCCCCCGAAAATGCCGTTTGGAACACTTTGATTTTTCAATCTCATGAGAATGATTTTTCGTTTGCAGCAGAACGATTTTCCAATTTGCTTCAAACGAAAGACAAAAATCCTCGAAAAAACGGGGAAAACTCCCCCAAAACGCCCCCAAAATACCGCATTTTACTCTCTTTTTCCCGGAATCGGACATACAGATGAGAGCTGTTTTTGCCGGTTTTCAGCCTGTCGGGACACAAAAAAAGCGGACAAACGCCCGCTTTTTCCAACTTGTATCCTATCTGATTCATCCTTCAGAATTTCACACTATCGAAAATCAAATCCGACGCTCCGGCGTTCCGCTCGATATACTGTCCGGCAATCCGTCCCCGCTCCGCCAAGAACTTCCCGTCGGAAAGCAGACGGTCCATCGTCCGACCGAAGGTGTCTGCATCCGTCACTTCCATACAACCGCCCTCGCGCAACAAATCCTGCGCCTCACGGAACTTACGGTTGTTCGGACCTATAAGCACGGGTACACCATATACCGCCGCCTCGGGCACGTTATGGATGCCTACGCCGAAACCGCCGCCCACGTAGGCCATCTCGCCGTAACGATAAATGGACGAAAGCAAACCGTAACCGTCGATAATCAAGCAATCGGCACGGGCGGCACTTTCTTCCGTGACACGGGAATAACGCACAAACGGACGGCGCAACTTTCCCTCTATCTCCTTCAAATGGTCTTCACTGACCACATGGGGCGCCAACACCAGCTTCATTTCCGGATGAGCGTTGAAGTAAGGAATAATCAAATCCTCATCCGGTGCCCATGAGCTTCCGGCCACCAACACCTTGGCATCTTGCTTGAAAGCTTTCACCAACGGCAAATCCTTGGCCTGCCAGCAAATGTCCAGCACACGGTCGAAACGCGTGTCTCCGGCCACGGTGACGTTCGTGATGCCCTTGCGTGCCAACAATTCGCGCGAAGCTTCGTTTTGCACGAAGAAATGGGTCACACAACGCAACACATCGCTGTAACTGCGCCCATACCAACGGAAAAACACTTGGTTCTCACGGAAAATACTGCTCACGCTGTACACCGGAATCTGACGACGGCGGCAAGCATGCAGGTAATTATTCCAAAACTCATATTTGATGAAGAACGCCATACGCGGACGAGCCAACCGCAAAAAGCTGCGCACATTGCCCGGTGTGTCGAACGGGAGATAGCACACCACGTCCGCCCCCTCGTAATCCTTGCGCACTTCATAACCCGAAGGAGAGAAAAAGGTCAGCAATATCTTGTACTCCGGATGCTCCCGCCGCAACCGCTCCATCAGCGGACGCCCCTGTTCGAACTCGCCCAAGGAAGCGGCATGAAACCAAACATACATTTCCTCCCGGCGGATGTTTTTCCGCAAAATACGGAAAGTATTCCATTGCCCTTTCACCATCAGCCACGCTTTCTTGCGGAAAGGCGAAACCAATACGACTGCCAGGGCATACAGATAAAGCGCGATCGAATATATCATTTCAGAATCTCTACGGCTTTACGCATTCTACGTAATGTTTCCTCCTTCCCAAGGAAAGCTGAAAGTTCATACATGTCGGGGCCCTTTCCTGTGCCCACCAAAGCCACACGCCAAGGATTCCAAGGTTTCTTGCCTGTCTCTTCCGCCCAACGGTCTACGGCCGCTTTCTGTCCCTCTACCGAGAAATCATCCAGGCCTTCCAGCAATGCGGCCAGTTCGGTCATGTCGGCCGCCGCCGTTTCCGTCCAGTTCTTCCGCACGAACTTGTCCTCGCGGTCGTACGCTTCCGGGGCAATGAAGAAGAAGTCGCAAAGGGGCCACAGTTCTTTGATGAAATTGATTTTCTTCATCTTCATCATGCCCACCACGGCTTCTACGCGTTCCATCGGTGCTTCTATCCCATTCTCGCGCAGTATCTTGTCGAAAGCGGGAGCCAATTCCTTGTTGTCCTTCATCAGGATATATTCACGGTTGAACCACAGGCCCTTCACATAATCGAACTTGGCACCGGCCTTGCTGCATTTGGTGATGTCGAAAAGCTCCACCAGTTCGTCCAACGACATGATCTCTTGGTCTGTTCCCGGATTCCAACCCAACAAGGCCAGGAAATTGATGACAGCCTCCGGCAGATAGCCGCTCTCACGATAACCGGAGGACACTTCGCCCGTCTTGGGGTCGTGCCATTCGAGAGGGAAAACCGGAAAGCCGAGACGGTCGCCGTCGCGTTTGCTCAATTTTCCCTTCCCGTCGGGCTTGAGCAACAAAGGCAAATGGGCGAACTTCGGCATCGTATCGGCCCATCCGAACGCACGGTAAAGCAGGACATGCAACGGAGCCGAGGGCAACCATTCTTCACCGCGAATCACGTGGGTCACCTCCATCAGATGGTCGTCTACGATGTTGGCCAGATGGTAGGTCGGCAATTCGTCGGCACTCTTGTAAAGCACCTTATCGTCGAGAATGGAAGAGTTGATGACCACATCGCCGCGAATCATGTCGTCCACATGTACGTCCTCGCCTGGCTCTATTTTGACCCGGACGACGTACTGCCGGCCTTCGGCCAGCAGCCGCTTCACCTCGTCAGCCGGCAACGACAGCGAATTGCGCATCATGCCGCGCGTAGAGGCATCGTACTGGAAATTCTGGATTTCCTGCCGCTTGGCCTCCAGTTCTTCCGGCGTGTCGAAGGCGATATAAGCCTTACCGGCATCCAGCAACTCCTGCACGTATTTCTTGTAAATGTCCCGGCGTTCCGACTGACGGTAAGGACCATGCTCCCCACCGAAACTTACTCCTTCGTCGAAAGGAATACCAAGCCAACGGAAAGATTCCAAAATGTATTCCTCCGCTCCCGGGACAAACCGGTTGGAGTCTGTGTCCTCGATACGGAAAATGAACTCGCCGCCATGCTGGCGCGCAAAAAGATAATTGTATAAAGCCGTACGTACACCGCCTATATGCAAGGCTCCCGTGGGACTGGGAGCGAAACGAACCCTTACTTTTCTCTGTGTCATAACAACATTTGTGAATATTGTGCAAAAATACTACTTTTTATTTAAACGCCCCGTATTTTTTTCGTATTTTCGCCCTATATAAAATACGGAAAAAGAGATGAACAGACATAACCAACAAAACAGCCTTACCCCGAAGGCTTTGATTTATAGAATCGTCATCACGGTCACGGCCTTGTTTATCGTGTGCCTGTACATGCCGCGTGACGAACGTTCGACCTACCAGTTCGACGTGGGCAAACCTTGGCGTTACAGCCAGCTCATCGCGACCTACGACTTTCCGATATACAAAAGCGCGGAAACCATACAGACGGAACAGGACAGTATCTTACAGCACTACGAACCTTATTTCGCCATCGACGAGACCGTGGGGAAAGAACAGATAGAAAAGTTCAAGGCCACCATAAACGGACAGAAACCGGCCACCATACCGGCCAATTATCTGGCATACGTGGAAAACAAACTGGAACATATTTACGCGCAGGGCGTCATGGACACGGAGAATTTCGACCAAATGCACAGCGATGAAGTGGCGTCTATCCGCATATTCGCACAGAACGTGGCCAAGGAACAACCGATGACTCAGGTCTTCTCGCACAAAACCGCATACGAATACCTTATCGACTTGGGAGAAGACAGCTTGCATTATGACCGCAGAGTATTGCGGAAATGCAACCTGAGCGACTATATCGTACCCAATCTGACCTACGACAAGACAAAATCCGAAGAATCCCGGAAAGACTTGCTGTCTTCTCTTTCCTATTCGTCCGGTATGGTCATGAGCGGGCAGAAAATTATAGACCGAGGGGATATCGTGGACAAGGAAACATACGACATCCTCACTTCTCTGGAAAAAGAATATACCCGCCGAAACACGTCCAAAATGCAGACGCATACGGTATTGCTCGGCCAAATGCTTTACGTGGCTCTCATCATTGCCTGCCTGACGTTGTACTTCAACCTGTTCCGCCGTGACTATCTGGCCAACACGCGCCACATCCTGTTCATCGCCTCCATGCCGGTCATCTACCCGTTGATAACTTCATTCCTCATCAAGCATAACCTGTTCAATGTCTACATCATCCCGTTCGCCATGGCTCCTATTTTCATCCGGGTGTTCATGGATTCCCGGACGGCTTTTGTGACTCACGTGGCTACGGTGCTCATCAGTGCCATATCCCTGAAATACCCCTACGAGTTCATCGCCACACAGCTTGTGGCGGGCATGGTGGCCATCTACAGCCTGAGGGAGCTTTCCCAACGTTCGCAGCTTATCCGTTCGGCATTTTATGTCACATTGGCATCTATAGCTTTTTACATGAGTATGGAACTTATTCACGAAAAAGACTTCGCACGCCTGGAGTATGGCATGTATATCTATATTATCATCAACGGCATCCTCTTGTTATTTGCCTACCCGTTGCTGTTCTTGTTCGAAAAGGTTTTCGGCTTCACCTCCAACGTGACTCTCGTCGAATTGTCCAACACCAACAACGAACTGCTGAAACGGCTCTCGGAAGTGGCTCCGGGCACATTCCAACACTCCATGCAGGTGGCGAACCTGGCTACGGAAGTGGCGAATAAAATCGGTGCCAAGGCACTGCTCGTCCGAACCGGAGCCTTATACCACGACATCGGAAAGATGAACAGTCCGGCCTACTTTACGGAAAACCAGAATAACTTCAATCCTCACGATCGTATCAGTTACGAACAAAGTGCGGCGATTGTCATCAGTCATGTCAAGGATGGACTCAAACTGGCCGACAAATATAACCTGCCGCAAGTCATAAAGGATTTCATCTCGACGCACCACGGCAAAGGCAAGACCAAATACTTCCTGATTTCATACAAGAACCAGAATCCGGACCAACCGGTAGACGAATCCCTTTTCACTTACCCCGGTCCGAACCCGTTCACGCTGGAACAGGCCATCTTGATGATGGCGGACTCTGTGGAAGCCGCTTCCAGAAGCCTGAACGAATACACGGAAGAGAGCATCAGCGGACTGGTGGATAAGATCGTGGACAGCCAAGTGCAGGAAGGATTCTTCAAAGACTGCCCCATCACGTTCCACGACATCACCGTGGCTAAAGACGTGTTCAAAGAAAAGCTGAAGACGATTTACCACACGCGTATCAGCTATCCGGAACTGAAAAAGAAATAAGCGTCCTGCCTTACATGGGGTCTACGTCATAATAGATTTGGGCACTGCGGTAATCGGGATGTGCCATCAGGTTTTGGCGGAGATAAAGCAACTGTTCCCGAACCTTGGCCAGAGAAGCTCCGAGTTCTACTTTCACTACGATTTTACGGATGTAGAGCAATTGGATTCGTGCCACGGGCGGCGCGTCAGGCCCTAAAATACGGGAACCGAACACCTGGCGCAGACGGCTCCCCATTTCAGCAGCCAGATGATCGAGCACATCTGCCCGCTTATGTTTCATATAGACATAAATCAAACGGCAAAAAGGAGGATATACAAACATCTGACGCTCTTCCATCTGCCCTACGTACAACCCGAAATAGTCATGTTCCGTCACTTGACGAATGAGAGGCAGATCCGGACTCTTGGTCTGCAGGATGACACGTCAGATCGGAAGAGCA
>OOCJ01001143.1_pt1 | contig 13559 bp, 9 predicted proteins | sample 1671481 | NCBI WGS metagenome assembly OOCJ01 (sample SAMN06348161, study PRJEB24527) | human gut metagenome | biome: human gut; feature: ankylosing spondylitis patient; material: feces | host: Homo sapiens | place: China | collected 2015-10 | reverse complement strand
AATTCTAAGCGTACATATATGCATACAAAAATATTGTATCATTTTTTATACTGCGTGTCATCACTTTATCAAAATAAATGGTTATCAAGGTAAAGTGATGCTAGCTAAACTGACAACCCACATTTCTGAAAAAAGCAGGGAGCGTCAAATCATTCTGACGTTCCCTGCTTTCTCCTGAAAATATTCTATTAAAAATTCTTAAACCCATACCCTGCAGCTCTCACGGCATCAATAAAATCTCCCAGCACTGCTGCATTTGTCTCTGACTCCGCATGGAGCAGATAAATTGCACCCGGATGAAGTTTATCTTTCATCTTCTGCAGACTCGATGCATGATCCGGCTGATTATTGACATCATAATCCAGATATGCAAAACTCCAGAAAATACTCTTGTAATTACAGTTATTTAACAGGGCAAGTGACTGCTCGCTGAATCTTCCGGTCGGATAACGGAACAGATACATGTCATATCCGAAATTTTCCTTGATATAGGCATGGTTCTCTGTCACCTCATTTTCCTGTTTATCCAATGATAAGGAAGGCATACCCGCGGAAGGATGTGTCACGCTGTGGTTTCCTAACACATGTCCCTCATCGATCATACGTCTTACCAGATCCGGATTATCTTTCGCATACGGCTCTGTCACGAAAAATGTGGCGGACACCCCTTTTTCCTTTAGGGTATTTAAAATGCTCTCAGTCTGTCCGTATTCATAACCTTCATCAAAGGTCAGATAAATATCCTTCGTGTCATCACCAATAAAGTACGCATTGTATTTTCCATATGTCTCCTGTGCATTAACGGCATCTAACGGACGGTTTTCATCATCGGTATGGCTGCCAAGTCCCCAGTCATGACTGGTGGCATCCAATGAAGAAACATTTTCAATCTGTGTATTCTGCAACACCTGTCCGGTCGTACCTTCGCCAGTTTCCGTACTTATCTGTTCTTCCGTGCCCGGGACATCCTCGACGGATTCTGTAGCATCTGCTCCGTCTTTTCCATAAGCCTCATATGTTTTTAATACTGCATCCCCAATCGCTTTTGCATAATTTTCAACGTTCGCATCAAACAGCTGATTGTCCGTCGGACTGTTCATAAAACCAAGTTCGACAATACATGCCGGCATGTTCGTGTGCAGATTTACATAGTAATCTTTGCTCTCGCTCTTTTGTGTTCCTTTTTTTACACCACGGTTTCTCGAGATCCCGGCAGCATCCAGGTTGTCCATAATATTTTTTGCAAGCGCCTGTGTCTTGTCATCCGCATCACTGCGGATCCAGGTCTCCACACCATTTCCTTCACCCGTATTGCGATGCAGTGACACAAAATAATCGGCATTATTCTGATTTGCAAAAGATGTCCGTTCCTCCAATGATAAAAATGTATCATCGGAACGTGTCATAATGACCTGAATATTTTCTTTGTCAGCAAGATATGCCGCCACTGCCTGTGTGATTTTTAAATTATCATTTTTCTCATAACGAAGCCTGTAATCAGACCCGTTATCCTTTCCACCATGTCCGGCATCTAAGCATACGATCAGTTTATTCTCATCTAACTTATCCTTATTCTCCTGCTCGTCGTCAACAGCCACGATCTTCCCCTCAATCTGTGAAAGGTCAATACCTGCCGGAACCAGCTTATGCAGCAAACTCCCCATCCCCTGAAATAACGCAAGAACGATCAAAAGCTGCAGCGAACAATATACTATGCACACCAGATTTCTCAGTCGTTTTTTTCTTCGTTTCTCTGCATTCAAATCCGTTCACTCACCATCTTATTTATTTTAATTTACTTTTAACTTTCGTCCGCAGTGCCACTGGACTGACAGGCATCTACGTTCCACTTCGGTCCGTGCTAAACAGGTGCCACCGGCACCTAGCACCGCCCTATCAAATAAGAAAAACACAAAAAAGTGCCTGCAAGCAGTCATTTTTTGCATTTCTCTTATTTGGCACTGCTCATTGCCTACGCACATTATATCTTATCCCACTGTAAAAGACCATAAAACATTTTCTTAATATTTTATGATGTTTCATCAAACAGGAACTGTGCGAGTGCATAATTGCTGACATCCTGTCCCTTGGGTGTCAGGTATATTCTTCCTGCGCGGCGCTCTAAGAGCTCCTCCTCCTGTAGATGATTCAAAACTTTCTGATACACTGCCTCGATGGGCATCCCAAAGCTGTGCATAAAATCATCCCTTGAAACTCCGTCGATCATACGAAGTCCTAAATACATAAATTCTTCCATCTGCGCATATTTGCCAACTGACTCAGCAGAGGCGTGCAGATTGGTTGCCGGGAGCTGTTCCACTGTTCCGTCGTCATGTTTATTTTCCCAGATGCCTTCCCGGATGACTTCGACCTGCTCCAGATAAGTATATAAATCTCTGGTGTTAGTGTAACGTATATTTTCCATCAATGACGACGCACCAAGTCCCAGACCAAGATAATTGACACGCGTCCAGTAACCTATATTATGTCTGCACGCATAACCAGGCTGTGCAAAATTTGAAACCTCATAATGCACATAGCCGTTTTCCTTAAGCATCTGCTCGGTCAGCTGTGTCATCTCATAGACTTCATCTTCTGTCGGCAGTGCATCCGTCGCCATTCCTGCACGTTGTTTAACCGCATCAAATTTATACAGATCATAAAACGGAGTTCCTTTTTCAATGATCAGCGAATAGGCAGAAATATGTTCCGGTTTCAGACGGCAGACTTTCTGCAGGGAATCCGCATAAGTTGCCGTGTGCTGTCCCGGCAGTGAGCTCATTAGATCCACATTAATATTGGAAAATCCCCCTGCTCTTGCAAGTTCATAAGTTTTCAGGAACTGTTCCCATGTATGGATACGCCCTAACATTTTCAGTTCAACATTCTGTGCAGACTGCAATCCCAAACTGATCCGGTTGATCCCGGACTGTCTGTACACTGCAAATTTCTGCGCTGTAACAGTTCCGGGATTGCACTCAACAGAGACTTCCGCATCCGGCAGCAGCGCAAAATTTTTATGCACGGCATCCATGATCTCTGCCATATCCGACTCCCACAGCCACGATGGCGTGCCGCCACCAATATAGACTGTTGAAACCACATAATCCCTGCAATGTGCCCCATAATAGAAAATTTCTTTGCAAAGTGCCTTCACATATTGTCTCTGTGTATCTTCATCTGCCGGGAAAGAAAGGAAATCACAATAATTACATTTCCGGACACAGAACGGGATATGTATATATAATTCCAGTTCCTTTTTTTCCATATTTAATCCTCATCCAGTTTTAAAACACTCATAAATGCTTCCTGCGGGATCTCGACATTTCCGACCTGACGCATACGCTTCTTTCCTTCTTTCTGTTTCTCTAACAGTTTTTTCTTTCGGGAAATATCGCCACCGTAACATTTTGCAAGCACGTCCTTACGCATTGCCTTGACGGTCTCTCTCGCAATGACTTTACCGCCAACAGCCGCCTGAATCGGGATCTCGAATAAATGTCTTGGAATCTCCTCCTTTAATTTTTCGCACATCTTTCTTCCACGCTCATACGCACTGTCTTTGAATACGATAAAGGAAAGGGCATCGACCTGTTCTTTGTTGATCAGGATATCAAGTTTTACCAGCTCGGAGCGCTCATATCCCTTTAATTCATAATCAAAGGACGCATAACCCCTCGAACGTGACTTCAATGCATCAAAGAAATCGTAAATGATCTCATTTAACGGCAGATCATACTTGATCAGTGCACGCGTTTCCTCTAAGTATTCCATACTTAAATAAACACCGCGGCGCTCCTGGCACAGTTTCATGATTGCACCGACATACTCACTCGTCACCATGATTTCTGCCGATACGACAGGTTCTTCCATGTATTCGATCTCAGACGGATCCGGCAGGTTTGACGGGTTTGTCAGATCCATGACCTCTCCGTTTGTCTTGTGCACTTTGTAAATAACCCCCGGAGCTGTTGTCACAAGATCTAAATTAAACTCACGCTCTAAACGCTCCTGAATGATTTCTAAATGAAGCAGGCCTAAAAATCCGCAGCGGAAACCAAAACCAAGCGCTAACGATGTCTCCGGCTCATACTGCAAGGAAGCATCGTTGATCTGTAATTTTTCCAATGCATCACGGAGATCCGGATATTTTGCACTGTCAGCCGGATACATACCGCAGTACACCATCGGATTAACCTTTTTGTAACCCGGAAGCGGCTCACTGCATGGGCGGTCGGCATTTGTCACGGTATCACCGACACGGGTATCGCGGACATTTTTGATACTTGCACAGAGATAACCTACCATTCCCGCTGCAAGCTCATCACACGGGATAAACTGTCCGGCACCAAAATATCCGACCTCTGTGACCTCGGACTGTGCACCGGTTGCCATCATGCGGATGGTATCTCCCACTTTTACCGTTCCCTCTTTGATACGGCAGAATACGATAACACCCTTGTAAGAGTCGTAAAGTGCATCAAAGATCAGCGCCTGAAGCGGTGCTTCTTTATCTCCAGTCGGGGCCGGGATCTTTGTTACGATCTGCTCTAATACCTGATCGATATTTAAGCCGGTCTTAGCAGAAATACGCGGTGCATCCTCCGCCTCAATCCCGATCACATCCTCGATTTCTTTTACCACTTCATCCGGCTGTGCACTCGGAAGATCGATCTTGTTGATGACAGGCATGACATCAAGATCATGATCTAATGCGAGATATACATTTGCCAGTGTCTGTGCTTCCACTCCCTGTGCTGCATCCACAACCAGGATCGCACCGTCGCAGGCTGCAAGGCTTCGTGATACCTCATAGTTAAAATCGACGTGCCCAGGTGTGTCGATCAGGTTAAAAATATACTCTTCCCCGTCATTTGCCTTATAAATGATACGGACTGCCTGTGACTTGATCGTAATTCCACGCTCGCGCTCTAAATCCATATTGTCAAGAACCTGCGCCTGCATCTCACGGCTGGTCAAAGTTCCTGTACGTTCTATGATACGATCGGCAAGTGTCGATTTACCGTGATCGATATGTGCTATAATACAAAAATTTCTGATTTTACTCTGATCTATTGACATGTTACTCTCCATTTCAAAAAAAAATACGCCGGGCATATGCCCATACGTTTTTATTATACGGGAAAAGCAAAGGAAACGTCAAGTCATCCGCAATCCTCTTTCATGTTTCATTTTCATTTATTAACACTTAAAATACAAAAATTCACAATATGTTCACTGGATTTTTAGTACTTTTGGGTGCATAATAGACTTGCTGTTAAATATTTAACAGCTGGGTTTCTATCGTCAATATGACAAAACCCCCTTCTTAATATGAAAATCCCCCACGCAGTGGCTGCAAACACTGCGTGGGGGATTTTTTATATCATGTGCAAAACCAGCACATGATCGTGATCTACACTTGCTTCACTCGGCTATCTTATTATTTCATTGAACTCTTACTTTTATTCATAAATCGGATAAGAGATTCCCTCTCTCATAAATACCGGAATCACATCGATCGGTGCCGGTACTGTCACATAATTTCCGCCCTCGTATACCTTTTTCGTGTAGGCATTCGTCCATTTTGTACCTGCTGGGAGATATACCCTGCGCTCTGTCGCACCTGCCTCCATGACCGGTGCCACTAAAAGATCCGGTCCGAACATATACGCATCCTCTACGTTCCAGCTCTCTTTATCCTCCGCAAAATCAAAGAACAGCGGACGCATCACCGGTGTACCTGTTTTACTTGCCTGTTCCATACAACTACGGATGTATGGTTGCAAACGTTCACGGATAAACAGATATTTTTTCAGGATCTCATAATTGTCCTCCCCAAAACTCCACACTTCATTATCCTGACCGGAAGTAAGCTGGCGCACACCATCGATAAACTCCTGCTCTCTCTCGTACCACGGAGAACGCTCCCCATGCATACGGAATACCGGGCAGAATGCACCCCAGGCAAACCAGCGCACCAGAAGTTCTTTAAATGCCGGATCTTTGATATTCCCGCCAAGAAAGCCTCCGATATCCGATGTCCACCACGGAATACCAGCCACGCACATATTAAGTCCTGCCTGCAGCTGCTCTCTCATGGAGCGGAAGGACGAGTACACATCCCCGGACCAGGTAAGAACGCCATATTTCTGGCTGCCTGCCCATGCACAGCGCACCAGACTCATGATATCTTTTTCTCCCTCCGCTTTCAATCCGTCATAAAATCCTTTCGCATAGCCAACCGGATAAACGTTGCTGCACTGCAGTGCCGGTCCCTCATAATAGCGGTAATTATCAAAATCATATGGTCCATACTCCGGTTCCGCTTCATCTAACCAGAAACAGCGGATTCCGTTTTTATAGTAATTTTCCTTACATTTTTCCCATACAAATTTCTGTGCGCCCGGATTGGTCGCATCGTAAAATACGGTATTTCCCATCCAGCTCATATGATAGGAAAGTCCACGATCCGGTGTGACAAGATATCCGCGGTCGTTCATCTCGCCATAGTTTTCGCTACGCTCATCCACGGTCGGCCAGACAGAGACAACCGTCTCGATTCCCATGCTCTTTAACTCATCCACCATCGCTTTCGGATCCGGCCAGTCTCTCGGCTCAAATTTAAACTCGCCCTGCATTGTCCAGTGGAAAAAGTCGATCACGATCGCATCCATCGGAAGTCCGCGCTTTTTGTGTTCTCTGGCAACTGCAAGGATTTCATCCTGGTTGCGGTAGCGCAGTTTGCACTGCCAGTATCCCATACCATATTCCGGCATCATCGGAGTCCTTCCGGTTGCCGCAGAATACTGTTCCTCGATTTCAAACGGTGTATCTCCTGCCGTAATAAAGTAGTCCAGTTTTTTTGTGCTCTTTGCGTACCACTCTGTCTTGTTTGCACCAAAAACAGCTGTTCCGATTGCCGGGTTGTTCCAGAAAAATCCATAGCCTCTGCTTGAGACCATAAACGGCACGCTCGCCTGACTGTTTCTGTGCGCCAGTTCTAACATTGCACCTTTTTTATTCAGATTTTTCTCCTGATACTGTCCCATACCAAATATTTTTTCATCATCAAACGCCTCAAAACGCATAGTCAGTTCGTAATCCGTACTGCCCGGGATCGGTTTTAACGCTCTCGCATCAATGCGCAGCGGCACACAGTAGCGGTTGATCCGGTTTCTGTTTCTCCAGTACTCTTCGGTCAGAAGTTCTCCCTTCTGATTATAATAGCTGATCCATCCCTCCGGGGAGATCACGGCCGTGATTTTTCCATTTTTAACGGTGTAAACTTTTCCGGTCTGATGATATTTTGCAAACTCCTCGCCTTTGTACCATGGATCCGTCGTATCAACTTCTTTACACTCCACCTGAAGCGGACACATTTTTACCTCCTCGGTCAGCGCCCAGTCATGTGCATCCATCTGTGCCTCTTTGGTCATGCGCACACGGAAGGAATTTTCTCCCCATGGTTCTAACCATAATGTCAATGTTCCATCTGCAATTACAAGTCTGTTGTTTTCTTCGTAAACTCTCATCTAACTTTTCCTTTCTTAATATATAGATATATTCTTACGTTCGTCTTTACACCTGATAAATCTGGTAAATGAATTCTTCTCTCCCAAAATTTATCTTTCTGCTATATTATATTTTCCGACTCTAACGTTTCATCTCCCCATACAAAACACCGCGTGACCCGGTCGCCAGAAAAAATCTGCCAAACTTTCTTTTATCCCCATCGATACTGTTGATCTCGCCGTACATCTGTTTATCCTGATTCAGCCGCTCATACGATTTTCCCTCATCAAACGTGCGGTAAAAACCATATTCCCCTTCAAGGCGTCCGCAGAAATAAATTGCTTTTTCCTCTGTCAGATAATCCCTGTCCTCTCCGATCACACCAAGTCCCATCCGGTAGCAGGCATCCCCCGTGTCCGTCAGGCGTTTCACATGGATTTCTTCTGTTTTCGTGTCATAACAGAGTTTATAAAGTCCTGCATCTCCCAATGCCAGGTAAAATATGCCAGTCTTTCCGCCCTCACCGCGCACTTCCGTCTTATTTGCAGTATCAATATAGCCAAAATCACAGACCGGAAATGCCTCTTTCGGCTGTTTCTGATAAAAGTTTCTTCCTCCATCCCTGCTCACATAGATTTCGGACGCACCGCCAAAACCATAAAACAGATCTTTCCTGCTGCGGTCGGAAAATACTTTCAGATATCCCGTCTCAACAGGCTGCCCCGCCAGATCAAACACTCCTGCTTTTTGAAAACTGTGTCCTCCATCATTGCTGACAAGCACCAGTTCCACCGGAAGCCTTATCCCATCCGCAACCGACCATACAATATTGACGCCATCCGGTGACACTGCCACCCATCCGGCATTGACATTCGGGTTTTCGATCTCATGCAGTTTCTTGTCGATCTCTGCATTGATACCAAACGGCATGCCGATCCGGTCAAATGTTTTAAAATTATCGCATGTGCGCACCAGACCGCCTTTGGTTTTTCCTTTCCAGTTTCCCCTCGCCGTCACAATGCCAAGATTACTGTCCGCATCGGAAATATCTGCGTTGATACAGGTAATGTAACGGTTGCCCTCGCTGTCATCAAAAGAATTTTTACAGGGTTCATCAAGATTCCGGAATGCAAATCCGCCGAGGTCTCCAACGATATCCACAAGCTGTACCTCTCCATCAACCGGCGCATATACATTCAGATGAACGGTCTCCTCGATTCCGGTACACGCATCATGATAGCGCGGATGCTCACTGAGCAGCGCATCCGTCATAAAAACGCCGGTTCCCGAATTAAACCATACCTCATCCGGATCAAACGGATTGATCTTAATATCACTCAGCCAGTGCAGCAGACAATGGTTTCCGTTATACTCCGGTTTCATGTAGGAAGTATTAAAATATAAATCCCCCTTTTCCAGTCCGCAGAGACTCACGCTCCAGCTGCTGCCATAATCTTTCGAAAGATATACGATTTCATCGCTCTCTTTTTCCCTGCAGAGCGTTGAACACACCAGAAGTCCCGGCATTGTTTTACAGGAAGAAATACCGCCAAAACCATAATTTAAAAATTCTGCTGTCAGCGTGCCATCCGCATCCGGTGTAATGTCATCATACCCTGCAATTTTCCCGTCTGAAAAATAATACCGCAGCACTTTCCCGCCGATCACATCCCCGGAATCACAGCTATATCCAAGGTCGACCACATAATTCCATCTTCCAGTGACATTCATCGTCACATAAAGGTATGTTCCATCATAGTCATAGCGCGATGCCACAAGACCGTTCATTTTACTGTCATGAATCATGACATTTTCCGGCTGCATCAGTTTTTCAAACGTCTGCCCTGCATCATAGGAAACATACAGGCTGTGACCGCGAAGCGTATCACTCTCCCTTGTCGTATATCCTGCGGTTCCTGCAACAATTGTTTTCGAATCATCCGATACCCAGACACAGGTCATGTAATTTTCCTCTAAAGGAAGCCGTTCCCAGGTATCTCCTCTGTCCGTGGTTTTCCAGAGACCATCTAACTGGCTTGCAAAATAAAGTGTGTTTTCATCTTTTTTATCTACCACCAGACGGTATCCGGTTCCTCTTCCGCAAAGATTGCCATGAACGGTCACCGGGATTTTTTTGTGAATAAATGTCTCTCCATAATTCTCTGAAATTGAAAATTTTCCATAGCCCTGTCCGTTAATGCCGCTCATGATGTACAGGCGCTCCGGTTTCTTTTCATCGAGTGCGCATGCGATTGGAAATGTTTCGGAGATGTCCGCCATGCTCACACTGTCGATGAGGCTTTTCCAGCACTTTTTTTCGTATTCATACCGGTAAACGCCTCCGATGTCTGTTCTGGCATAGAGGATGCCGGGCTGTTTTGGGTGGTACAATAAACCGGTGACGTAGCCGCCGCCGGGGATTGGGGCGTTTTTGTATTCGTAGGTGATTGTTTTGTGGGCTTTCATTGTATAGGTGAACTCCTTTCGTGGGTGGTTTTCGGTGTAAGTGGATCCGTTTGTGTGCGAAGGTGAACTTTTTTGTGCGTTCTTTTTTGGGGGAAAGATGGCGAGCCTGAGGGCCGTGGGTGGGCTGTGCAAAGCTCTGACGCTTTTTGCACAGCCCGCCCGCGGCATTGAGGGGACCTGCACCAAAATCTTCCCAGAAGATTTGCAGTGCACCGGTGCGCCACAGTGTAGCGTCTGTCAGGGGGCGGCAAGTCCCCTGCCGGCGCCCTGACAGCCACCACACCCCCACGCACCGCTTCACTACAAATCCCCCACGCAAAAAAGGAACCCCGCAACGCAGGATTCCTTTCTCAACACCAAACGAATCCCTACTTTAAAAGTAAGGATTTTCGCCTCGATTTTCTACCATATTTATTCGCCCACTTTTACCCGAAAAATCCGCTTTTACTCAGCATCATAATTATCCAGGAAATTGTGATACTCTCCATCTTTCTTATAACCAATGATGGTCTTTAAATTCACATTGCTGACACTATTGAAAATATTACTGTCGATGAACTCACTCTTTTTGCGAAGTTCCGTCACAAGATCTTTCATCTCCTCACGTTTCGAACCTTTTGCCCCGCCACAGCTTGTACAGTTTTCAGTAAAACGGCATGCACACTGGATAAACTGCAGGCGGTTGTAATCACGCCATGCCTTGATATCCTCTTCTTTGACAAGATACAGCGGACGGATCAGTTCCATGCCCTCAAAGTTCTGGCTGTGAAGTTTTGGCATCATAGTCTCCACTTTGCCGCTGTACAACATTCCCATCAGGATCGTCTCGATCACATCGTCAAAATGATGTCCCAGCGCGATCTTGTTACAGCCTAACTCTTTTGCCTTGGAGTACAGATATCCTCTTCTCATTCTTGCACACAGGTAACACGGATTCTTATCCACCTCCGCAACAGAATCAAAGATCTGTGTTTCAAATGTCGTGAGCGGAATATCAAGAAGTTTTGCATTTTCCTGAATAATACGCCAGTTTTCCTCGTTGTAACCCGGATTCATGCACAAAAAAACAAGTCCAAAATTGCGTTTTCCGTGTCGGTATAATTCCTGAAACAGTTTTGCCAAAAGCATGGAATCTTTTCCACCGGAAATACACACTGCAATCTTATCGCCGTCCTTTATCATTTCATAATCATGCAGTGCTTTGGTGAAACGGCTCCAGATTGGTTTTCTGAATTTTTTGATCAGGCTTTTTTCAATCTGCTCCGTGCGCTCTTTTCTTGAATCGTCCTCCATTGTCACGCGCGTGAGCTGATATCTTAACCATGCGCGGTAACCACCCTCTAAATTGACAGTCGTAAACCCATCGTCCTCTAATATTTCAGCTGCATCACGGCTGTTTTCACCCACATGGCAGTACAGATAAACAGGCTGATCTTTTTTTAAAATAGCTGTCTCACCCGCTTCAATCTTTTCTAATGGAAGATTAACAGCGCCCTCGATCGCTCCGTGCGAGAAATCATTTTCCGGACGGACATCTATAAGCTGCAGTCCCTCTGTTCCGTTCTGTGCCAGTTCTTCTACAGTAATTGTATTCAAAATATTTCCTCCAATTTCGTTCACTTCGTGTGGTATTACAATAAAATATTTTCCCGCTTTTCGGGCAAACCCGTTGTTCCAATCCATCGATTGCATGTTCCACACACTTCCTGTTATCAGCAATTACACCATGCGTACACGTTTTCCTTCTTTGATCTCCTCTAAGATCTCAGCCACTGCCTCACGTTCATCAAAATGATACTTCACGCCACGGATTTCCTGATAATCCTCATGCCCTTTTCCGAGCAGTACGATCATATCTCCCGGCTGGGCATTTACCATGCAGTAAGCGATTGCTTCTTTTCTGTCGTCGATCTCGATATACTTTCCATTGCTCTTTGCCAGTCCGACTTTAATATCGTTATTGATATCACGGATTTCTTCGTCTCTCGGATTATCGCAGGTCAGTACACAGAGATCCGCCATCTCACCGGTCACCTCTCCCATATCATAACGGCGCAGTTTTGAACGGTTTCCACCGCCGCCATACACACAGATCAGGCGTTTCGGATGATATTCCATCAATGTTGTAAGCACGCTTCTGGTGCTGACTTCGTTGTGTGCATAGTCAATAATCAGGTAATAATCTTTTGATACCGGAAGCATTTCCACACGGCCTTTAACCTGTACCTTGTTTAAACCATCTAAGATCGCCTGATCCGAAATTCCTGCCAGATGACATACCAACATGGTCACCAGTGAATTGTATACCGAAAATCTACCCGGAATGTGCACTCTTGCCTCACAGTCCATGCAGCCTTTTACATGAAAATACATACCGAGTTTTCCATTCTCCTTGATAAATCCAAGATCCGCTGCAACCAGATCAAGCGGCTTCCCAAGAAATGTTTTTTCATTATTATCCTCTACGCCAAAACTGTGGATCTCACAGGTATGGTTTGCTGCAACTGCCTCGCTGTGCTCATCATCCGCATTTAAAATACCAATCTTGCACTGGCGGAATAGCATGCTCTTACATTCTAAATATTCCTCAAAAGATGCATGTTCATTTGGTCCGATATGATCCGGGGAAAGGTTGGTAAACACACCATAATCAAACATGATTCCCGCTGTACGGTCCATCTTAAGTCCCTGGGATGATACCTCCATCACCGCATACTCGCAGCCTGCCTCCACCATAGATGCAAACATGCGGTGCAGTTCGTAGGATTCCGGCGTTGTGTTTTTAGACGGAATCTTTTCATCTCCGATCATTGCACCGATCGTTCCGATAAGTCCAACTTTTTTGCCGGCCGCTTCCAACACATTTTTGATCATGTATGTTGTGGTTGTCTTTCCTTTTGTACCGGTCAGTCCGATCGTAATCAGTTTTTCTGCCGGATAGTCAAACAGCGCTGCTGACATCAGTGCCAGTGCATAGCGGGCAGACTCCACTTTTAACACCGTGATCGTACCCGGGATCTGAGCAGCTTCTTCATCGCGCTCCACAACAATGACGCTTGCTCCCTTTTCCACCGCATCCGGAATTTATGACCATCCGTCACTGCTCCCACCATGCAGACAAACATGGTTTCTTTTGCAATCTTTCTCGAATCATAGATGATGTCCCTGACCTCTGCATCCATGCTTCCCTGTAAACATTCATATTTTATCTTTTCACAAATCTTACTTAATTTCATTTTTCCTCCGGTTCCGGACAATTTAAAACAGAAAAGATATCATTTTTTAATTTTCATTTCCGGCAATCATTATGATAAATCGTCCTTATTCTTAATGTACAACTTCAAACCATGAAAAGCCGCCGTACATTCTGCACGGCAGCCCCGATATCAAATTTCTGCTGCTGTTCACAAAATTCAGTCTCTGGCGCACAACCTGACAGCAGATGCCAAGTCCCCGCGTGAACAGTAACAATTTCTTTTATTTTTCTAAAATATGTGACGCATCAATCTCCGCTTCAAATACGGTGTGTGATGGTCCCGTCATAAACAGATGGTTCGTTTTTTCATCCCACTCGATCA
>OOCJ01001105.1_pt1 | contig 14075 bp, 9 predicted proteins | sample 1671481 | NCBI WGS metagenome assembly OOCJ01 (sample SAMN06348161, study PRJEB24527) | human gut metagenome | biome: human gut; feature: ankylosing spondylitis patient; material: feces | host: Homo sapiens | place: China | collected 2015-10 | reverse complement strand
AATAAAACAAATTAATTAAAAAATATATGTTCTCTACTTTCCTGTTTTTAGAATCATATTCTTTTCTCTCTCTATGCAAGAGGTGGAAAAAGGGAATGTAGGCCTATCTATTATATGTGAGTCATAGTGCTTTAGAACCATCTTCCAAATCTGTTCTTTCGTGTTTTTTTAGTAAATCATTTGTTTTTTCGAGAAAAAAAGACCGATTATTTTGTGGGTTTAAGTATTTTATCTACATTTGCATCGGATTTATCCACCTCTTGCATAGAGATGGAATAATAATATTGAGGATATATTGCTGAATAGGAGAGCGTTGAAGTTTTTGTTGAAGACTGCCTGATTCGTTTCTTTATTTTACTTCTTCTATTTGCCGTTTCAAATATTTTTCTTGTTGCAGCATCAATGTTGCGGTGGTCCAGCGAAGTGAGATAGATGGAAGTGGTCTTTTCATTGGAATGCCCCATAGATTCGCTGATGACGTGCATCGGGATATGGAGCTTTAAGGCTTCCGAGGCCCATGAATGCCTCGGGACGTAAGAGGTGAGCGTGGCTTTCTCTCCTAACAATTCGGATAGCTTTTTTAAATTGAGATTGTATGTCCGTAAGGCTGAGTCGTAAACGGACTGTCGGAATTCTGTGGTTTTCATTACGGGGAAAAGAAAGTCCGATTGGGGAGAGGCGTATTTATTGATGATGGTTCTCATGATTCTGTCTACCTTGACAGAGAGCAGGCGTCCGGTTTTACTCCGATAATAGGAGAGGCGCCCGTTTTGCAGATTTTCTTTTTTTAGTTTGGCGAAGTCTATGAAAGGCATACCTTGTGCGAAAAAGCAAAATACAAATGTATCGCGACTGAATTCCATACTTTTATTGAGCTCCTTATATTGCATGAGTTTGATGATGACATCGATGTTTACAGCCCGTTTTCGGGTTTTGTCTACTCCCGTATAGACGTTGCCGAAGGGGTCTCGAAGTTTCAGATTGAGCATGGCAATTCCTTTTTTATAGGCCGCATGCAATGTGCGGATATAAAAGGAACTGCTGTTTTTGGTGATACCGCGTTCGTGTTGTAGGTAGGTTTCGTAAGATGCGATTAATTCTTCGGTGATAGATTCGAAGCTTACAGAGCGACAGTAGCCTTTGGTTTGGAGGAAATGTGTAAAGGAACGCAGGGATGATTGGTAGTTCGCAGATGTTTTGATTTTGTTGCGCATCTTTTTTTCTTGGATTTGATTTTGCATGAAAGACAAGAAGTCGGCTTTTTGGCTTTTACAGATTGTTGATTTCTTCATTTTACGATTTTTTGTGTAAGACAATACTGTGTTTTTTACTTTATCTTGCAGAAAAAAACAGACTGCCTTTAGGTGACAGTCAGATGGAGGGCGGGTAATATAAAAAAGAATCCTTCTTGCCGGATGAACTCCATGCAAGAAGGATTCTTTTTTTAGGTAAAGAAATAAAAGAGCCTTGTTTAGAACAGCTTTTCCGGGTATTCTCCTGCTGCTACCAAGGAGGCAATCTTTTCTACTGTGGCTTCACGGTCGGCAGCGTATGTTACACCGAACCATTTGCTGGTAGTGTCGAGCACTTCTACCGTAGCGGTACCTTCGTTGATGAGCTTATTCACCATCAGCGGGATGAAGAACTCGGCTTTCGGATTTTCCATGTTCTTCGGATTGCTCAGAAACTCTTTGAAATATTCTTCGCTATGCTGGAAGTAGTCGGGAGTGAAGCCCCACATGTTCATGCTGACCGGTACGTTCTCTTCCAACGGAATCCATTTGCCTTCTTCGTCTTTGTAGCAGATAGGACCGTCCACACGCATGATTTCCGTACGTTCCACCACGTCTTTCAAGTGATGATGGTCGTCGTACATGCAGACACCACGTGCAACGGAGCCGTTTTCGCTGAGCGTATTACAGCAACGGAAGCCCACCATGGCGTATGTGTTTTGGCAGCCTTCCGGCAATTCGCTCAGGAACTTGCCGATGGTGGCGAATGCGTCGCGGCCGTAGAAGTCATCACAGTTGATGACACAGAACGGTTCTTTGATGACATCTTTACCCATCAATACGGCATGGTTCGTACCCCACGGCTTTACACGGCCTTCCGGGCAAGTAAAACCTTCGGGCAGTGCGTCCAGACTTTGGAATACCAACTCAGCCGGAATCTTTCCTTCGTATTTTGAAAGGATTTGTGTACGGAATTGTTCTTCAAAGTCTTTGCGGATGACGAAGACAATTTTGCCGAAACCGGCACGGATGGCATCATAGATAGAATAGTCCATGATGGTTTCGCCATTCGGACCCAGCCCGTCCAATTGTTTCAAACCGCCATAACGGCTACCCATACCGGCAGCCAATAAGAAAAGTGTAGGTTTCATATTCGTTCGTTTAAAAAGTTAAATATTTACGTTCTGTATTGCAAAAATAGCTTTTTTATTTGAAAAAGTCGTGTTTTCGGCTTCTTTTTTTAAGCCCTTTGAACTGTTTGGGAAAACAGGAGGGGCCGTCCGTGCTACAGCCCGTTTTAGAACGGATAACCTACGGCAAAATGGTATCCCAGACTGTCTTTGAATTTCGGCATGTTGTAATAGCCGCTCTTTCCTGTGTCGTAAGGAGCGTGAAGTCCCACTCCGACATCGAAACGCAATACGAGGAAATCGAGGTCGCAACGAATACCCAATCCGGTGCCTAAAGCCAAGTCTTTGCCGAATCTTGAAATGTCGAACGTTCCTCCCGGGCGGTTTACGTCTGCATCCAGAAGCCAAACGTTTCCAGCATCCAGGAATACGGCTCCGGAAAGCATAGAAACGATGGGGAAGCGATACTCGGCGTTCATTTCGATTTTGAAGTCTCCCATTTGGTCGATATAGGAATAGGCCGACGCGCCCGGAATATAGCTACCCGGTCCCACGCCGCGAACGGTGAACGCACGGATACTGTTGGCACCACCTACGCTGAAGAGATCGTTGTAAGGAGCTGCGGTAGAGTTTCCGTAACTGAATATCACGCCGGTTCCCACTCGCGTGGCGATACTTGTACGGGGGGTAAGGCGGAATTCTTCTCTGAACTCAGCCAGAAAACGGATATACTGTGCAAAAGGCACGTTGAAAAGTTTCTTGTCTTTTTGGTTGAACGGTTTACCGAAAGCGGCGTAAATACCGGAAGTGATGTTTCCGCTTTCTTTCACTTCAAAGATGAAAGTTCGCGGATTGCGTGCCTTGCGCGGACTGGAATAAGTGAAAGTGTATCGCATGGAAGGAACGAACTGGTCGCGCATACTTACGTAGAGTGCCTGGTTGACGTTCATGATAGAGTCGAAAGTGGCGGTTGTACTCAACAGTTCGTCGTAATCCAAGCGGAACGGGACGAATTCGTGTTTGATTGTAGGACGCGCTTGGTAAGTATAGGCCGCCCGTGCGCTCAAAGACACCCATGCCGAAATAGTTGGCCCGGTTCATCCATGTAGCATCCAGTACAAACGAGGTGCTCGTTTTGGCGCGTCGGGAGAACTTACGTGCCCCGGGAAATATCAGTCGGGGATAGTCCAACGACAATGAAGTACCGTATTCGTAGGAGTTGATGACGGAACTACGTCCCTGTACGGTGGAGTTGGTTTGCCATTCATATGATCCGTGTACTTCGAATTTCAGCTTTTCCGCTCCTCGGAAAGCATTGCGTTTGGACATGCTGAACGAGAGTCCCGGACCGATCTGCCCATTGCTTTTAGAGGTTACCTTTGTGGTGAACTCCCCGTCGTAGGGTTTGTCCAGGATACCGGTGATTTCGATGTCGAGCGTATCGTTGAGTGCTGTGGTATCACGCGGAACGTATTTCAGGTTTACCGTGCTGAACACATTCATTTCCGAGAGTTGCTGTTGTACGAAGCTCATAATGTCCTGTCGGTAGAGCATGCCTTTCCGATAGAACAGATTACGCCGGAGGGCACCGAAGCGCAAAGGGATTTTGCCTTTCTTTCCTCCGTCATAATATAAGGTGTAATCGCGAAACTGTAGCGTGTCGGTCAGTTCATAAGAATCATTATTGAACAGATTGACGGTGGTCCGTCCGAGGTAATACCTTTTGTTGGCCGATGCGGGAATGCCGTCGGCCGGTACGACTTGCAGTTGTACGAATCCCGGACGCTGTATGGTATCGGCACGATAGGTGATGTATTCCGGTTTGTAGTAGAAATAACCGGAATTGCGGAACATGTTATAAATACGGGTTCTTTCGGCATCGAGATTGATTACGCTGAACGGATCACCGCTGAAAAGGGTACGTTGCCGGAACGTTTCCCGTATCAGGCTGTCGCCCACAGCCGGAAAGCGCAGGTAGGCTATGGAGTCCAGACGAAACAGATTGCGCGGTCTGACGGTATAGCTGATTTTGGCCTTTTTGGGGTTCTTTTCCGGTAGGATTTCATAATCCACGGTACCGTTGAAATAACCGTAGTTCCGGAGTGTGTTTTGTGCTACGAGTGCGCGGGTTTTCGGATTGACGGTACTGATGAAGACCGGAGTACCTGCAAACGTATCGAATAACCATTTTGCGAAGCGTGACTTCTTGCCCACTAAAGCGTTGTATATCCACAGTCCGGTGGGGAATGGAATACGGTAGGACGAACTTCCGAACAGAGCGTTGTTCGGGGCGTAAGCCAGTGCCGCATCCACTTCTTCCTTCGCCGTTTCATACGCCTCTTCTTCGATACGTTGCACGGCGGCGATGGAGTCCTTTTGCTCCTGAGTCAATTCCTCTTTCCGTTTCAGCACAGACAAATCTCTTTGTGTGAGTAAGTCGTCTACAGCTTTGTAAGCATCGGCCAGAGAGGTAATGACTCCTTCTTCCTCCTTTTGTTTAGCCTTTTTCTTGGCTTTCTTTTTCGACTTTTGGCCATAGTCTATTTCCTTGATACCGGTGTACAGTACCTCTTCTTCGGGAAGGTTCTTGGTCGTTGAGCACCCTGCCGCCAAACCGCAGCACAGGATCACACCACAATATATCTTCAGTCTTGTCTTCATCATTTCTTCTCTTTTTCGTGTTGAGGTTCATTCTTTTTTCTGTTCTTGAAGATAAACAGTTCACCTAAGCGTGTCATTTTACGCCTCAGTACGAGACCGGCTCCCATTTCGGTGATTTCGCCTTCCAACAAAGACTCATAACTCTTGTCATAGAATAGGGTGACGTAACGTGTGGCACTCTTGTCCAAGCGATATTCTAACGATACATTATCTATCAACGACTGGCCGGTGTTTTCCACATTCTCGCCCGTAGACACTTTACCGCCCACGATGATGCTCACACGGTTGCCCCAGAAGCGTTTGGCAAAGCGGAATGAGTAATCCGTGCGCTCCGTTCCTTCGGCCGTAGTTTCCTGGTCTACGCCGAGGCTCAAGTCTATGGTTTCAAGAGCCTTGCCTGCAATGTTGGTGATTTCGCTTTGTAACAAGGCGTTCAGGGCATTGGTCGTAGAGAATCCTCCGCTTTCATTATCTCCCAACAAGTACATGCCGGTGGCCAACATGGTGACGGCCACTTTCCCGCGCTCCTCTATCGACATGGCTGCGAGTTGGTTCTGTACGGTCATGTCTTCAGGGGCTGCGATAGTAAACTCCAGCCCCATGTTTTCCAACGTACGCGTGATGGACAGCCCCACTTCGAAGGAAACAGTGCGTGGGGTATCGTTTTCCGTCACGGTGGCACGCATACGTTCGGACGCCGAGATGTTCAAAGTAGGATTCAGGATAGGCCCGTTGAAATCCACATAACTGCCCGAGGCGATGGTGAATGTCTTCAAAGGGATAACCGGAAGTGAGTATTTCATTTCTCCGTTCAGCACCGTATAACGTCCGGTGAGCGTCAGTTCCCCCTGCGGAGTATAGTTCATGGTCAGCTCGCCGCCCCCTTCCAGATCAACGTATTTGGAGCGGTCGGCACTCAGCAGGCAGTGTACCTGTGTACCCTGGTCTATGCTGATTTGCATCATCACGTTCATGTTCATGGGCTGTACTTCTTCCTGGGTAGCCACGGTCGTAGTATCGCTGAAGTCTACGAACGTGACCAGGCCGCTCAACCGGTCTTCCGATGAAAGCGGAGTGTCTTTCAGCACGTACGTCACATCGGTGCTTCCCAATACCCCCAAACGTCCGTTAATGTTGATATTGTTCAGATTCCCGGCCATCCGTGCATTGACATCCACGTACACTTTTCCGTAGGCCGATGCCTGTTGGGTGCGTTTGGCGTTGATGAGTTCGAAGTTGGATGCATTCATTTTCAGGTCGAGCAAGATATTATCGAAGTTGGCGAAATCCACCGTTCCGTCGAACACGAGCGGGTTCTTTCCTGTGGAATATACGTTTAACTTGTCTAAATTCAGGTGGCTTTGCCTTACCTTGATGGTATCATCCTCCAGACGCAGGTTCAAACTGTACTCGGATGACGTTATTTTCATGGCTTTGGTGGCCAGCCATCCTTCTACGACGGGTCGGTCGGTCGGGCCGCTCACCTTCATGCAGCCGTCGGCCATACCGCCTAAAGCCGCCATCTGGTCCGGGACAAAACCGTTGGCCAACGACAGCGGGAAGTCTGCCAAATCCAAGTCCGCCTCTATCGTTCCGCTTTTGCCGTTGTCTTTGTAAGCTCCTGAAAGCGTCAGGACTTCTGCTTCGTTATGCGAAATACGTGCATCTACGAAATGCGTCCCGTCGTTGTTGGGCAGGTAGACCATTCCCAGGCCGATATTGCCCAGCGGTGCATCTTCGTACGCCATGTCTTTCACCGAAACGTCGGCTACGACGGACAGGTTTTCCTCCGTTTGTATCAAGTGGGCGTCGGTTTGCATTAATCCGGAGATGCGGGGAGCGTACGGAATGACAGCGGTCAGTTCCTTTAGGTTTACATGATTCAGGTTGACAGACAGGTCTTGCAAAGCTTCCGGATTGGGTGTCGAGTAAATCCTGGCTCCCGTTCCGTCGTCGGCGAGCATATTCACATCCGCTTCCACCCGCCTGTCGTTCCCCAGGAATATGTAGTTATCCTCGTTGATATCGAATTTTCGATAGGCGATAATCGGATGAATTTGTGAGAACACAATTTTGATGCCATTGTCTTGCACGTCGGCTCTCAGCCCCAGATCCACTCCTTTTTTACGCTTGTCGTCCAGATAAATCAAATTGATTCCCGCTCCGGTGGAGTGCAGATAAGCATTCAGCCGGGACTCGAATACGAATTGTTTGTTCTTGGGGCCGTTTCGCACCCGTCCGTCCATTTTTACGCCGGTCGTATCCTGAAAGATGTGCATCTGTATAGTATCCAGTAAGATGCCTCCTGCATTCATCGTGTAAATATGGCCGCCTCCGTTCAGGCCGATTTCGGGGTCGGCATTCAGGTTCAGCTTCAATTCGTTGAGAGAGTAGCCCATAGCCGTCAGATAGTTGGCCACGGGGTTGTTTTTTCCCGACACCATATTGAGCGTCATGCGTGGCAGGAAAATCTTGAGTGAGTCCTGATTCAGATGCCGGCGTTGCAGTTGCTGGTCGGTCACAGCCATGAATTCTTCGCTTTTTTTCATCAGCGTCTCATAGCCGTCGCGGCCGTCAAGATGCAGTTTGAAGTCACCGGCCGAAATGTCGGCATACGTAGTGTCCGGGAGAGCCAGCACATTCATGGCCAAATCTTTGGGGCGGAATACCGAATCCTGCATTATGAGAGAGATATCCGATACCGTTCCGTGTACCGTATGAGCGTTTTTCAGGTTCGTACTGCCGTCCATGTGCAGGCACATGCCGGCCTTGAACGGTTTGTCTGTCAGGCGCAGGGCATACAGGTCGATGCTGCGCATATCCATACTGAAAGTCAGGTCGGTATTATGTCGGCTCAGCAGCGCGTCGATTCTGGAACGCATATCCAATAGCGGGTTATGGCTGTCGAGCGCGACGTGGCCGTTGCCTTTTTGCAATCCGGCATCCAGTTTGATGTCACTGAGATACAGTTGTCCGTATTGCAGGCTTTCTAATGTCATGTCGGCCTGCATCCGGGTATGTCGGCTGAAGAAATCCGTCCCGACGCCCTTGGCAGATGCCGTGAGAGACAGGCCGTACAGGGAATCTTTGGGTAAGAAATGATGGAGTTGCAGGTCCTTTATGGACAGTTTCGCCTGGTAGGCCATGCGTGCCGCGTCGAATCCTCCTTTTACTTGCACGTTTCCTTTTCCTTCCCTTAAACGGAGGTCGGCAGTGTATTTTTGTCCGTTCAGCCCCACATTCCCGTCCAGTCGCATTGGGGGCAGGGCTATGTCTTTCAGCGCCTCTTCTCCGGCCAATGCCCTCGCAAAATCGAGATTGCGTGTACGCAGGTTCAGATTCACGTGTCCCGACCTTCGTACGGAGTCCGCCAACCGGAACATCTTTCCGTCGGCTTTCAGTTCGAAAGCGCCGGCCAGCCGTGCTTCTACAGTCGTGAGGTTCAGCGTATCCAGATTCCCGTCGGCCGACAACCGTAAGATGACGGGGGAGTTGGGATAAGCCTTGACAAAGGCCGGGGGCAATCCTCCGGCAAACAATAATACGTCCTGTTTGCCCAGTTCTCCCATAAGTCGGGCGGACATTTTTCCTTGGGGCTGTTCGGCTACGGCGGAAAGGTCCATGTCAGCTTGTGTTCTGATGTAAGAATCCGGGGTGCGAAGTACCAGTTCGGGTACATGCAGAGAAGTGGAATCCATATTGAAGTGCCCTGTCAGCGAACGGATTTCCAGACCGCTTTTTTCTTTCATGTGCGTTTCGCGCAAAGCCAGTGAAAGCCCCAAGGCGTTTCCGTCGAATGTGATACTGTCGATGCCCAGGCCGATGTCCCGAAGTGCGATATGGTTGACATCCAGTCCTTCTGCGGTTTTCTCGTATGGCAGGTCGTAGAATAGCGAATCGGCATGCAAGTCGAAAGTTTCCACCGTGTACAAGGCTTGTCCTAAGTCTATGAGACCGTTCCGCAGGGCTGCCGTAAGGATTCCACCCGAAACGGTCATACTGTCGCCCGGCATGCTGAACCGTACCCGGGTGCGTGCCAGATCCACTTGCCCAAGGGCGATTTTCCAGTTCACCGGCGAACTGGCGGTCGTGTCTTCCGTCGTGGAATCGGTCAGAGCGATGGCCACGTCGGCATCCGAAAGAAGGGCCGTATTCACCGTCACCATTTCCTGCGGGATTTCTATACCGTGGGAGTTTACGAAGAAACGTCCTATGCTTCCCTTGATTTCCACCCCGGCAATCATGGATTTGGTGTTGACTGCGGCACGGGTCAGTTCGATGCCTTCCACGTCAATTTCCCCGTGGAGCAGGGATGCGAAACTCAAATCCACGCTCAGACGTTCCACATCCAGCAGACTGTCGTCCTGCCCGTCTTTTATTTGCACGTCCTGCAAGTCGATATCGAAAAGGAAGGTCAACCGCAGTCGGCCTATATGCACTTTCATACCGGTGGTCTCAGACAGATAGGCCGTGGCCTTGCGTACGGCAAAATCTTGTATGGGGGGAAGATAAAGCAGTGTAGCCGATATGAAGAATAGTATGATAGGGGTGAGTAAAATGCCGATTACCCATTTCAGGATTCTTTTTTTCATAATCTCAGTTATAGTGTACTACAAAGGAACGGCTTTTTTTTGAATTCGGGAGGATTTTTTCACAAAAATAAAATAAAAACTCCATGAATTCATTATTTTTGCAGGATAATAATCGTCATCCGTCGGTTGCATGAATTTGAAAAGTATGATTTATATCGCGTGCTGCATGGCTGTAATGTCTTGCGGTCCGCAAAAGAAGAAAGCAATGGAAGAGACTGAAGTACTGATAGAAACCTCTATGGGCGACATGAAGGTGAAGTTGTATAACGATACGCCCAAGCATCGTGATAATTTCATCAAGTTAGCCCGTGCGGGGGCGTACGACAATATTTTGTTTCATCGTGTCGTACGAGGCTTTATGGTGCAGACCGGAGACCCGGCCCTCAAACCCGGGGGAATGAAACCGGCCGTGGATACTGCGGCCTACCGTTATACGATTCCGGCAGAAATCCGTTATCCGCGCCATTTCCATAAGAAAGGCGCATTGGCGGCAGCCCGTATGGGGGATGACGTGAATCCCGAAAAGGCCTCCAGCGGTACGCAGTTCTATATCGTGACGGGGAAGACCTATACGCCAAGTTCGTTGATGGAGCTTTATTCGGCCATTTACCAAAGCCGGGTGGATACGCTTTACGAGGAACTTTCGCGAGGCCATCTCAAAGAAATGTACCTGATGCGCCGTCGTGGCGAAACCGAAAAGTTGGGAAGCCTGAAAGACTCTTTGTTGCATGAGGCGGAAGCAAAGGTGGCCGCCCATCCGCCTGTGCCGTTCGACGAAACGCAGAAACAGGCCTATACCACAGTGGGCGGTGCGCCCCATTTGGACGGAGAATACACCGTGTTCGGCGAGGTCGTGGAAGGACTGCAAGTGGCTGAGGCCATAGAAAAAGTGCGTACGGCAAAAGAGCGCCCTTTGCAGGAGATTGTGGTACGTAAGGTGACGGTTTTGGAATAGCCGTCAACCGTATTTCACGTATCCTAAACGCGTATATTTCACGCCCTGACTCTCGTAATGTCCCATGACGCGGGCGGAAAGCGTGATTTCCATGCCGGGCGAAAGCTGGCGGCTGAAGCAACTCAATGCTTTGGGCGTCTGGCTTCTTCCGGCCGCTTTTTCGGTGAAAGTATAACGGTTTCCTTGGCTGTCTGCGGCCAGAATACGTTGGTCAATATAAAAGTCCGGCTTGTAAGTGTCCACTTGCTGTTTGACATATAAGATTTTCAGTCGGAGGGCTTCCAGTTTTTTCCCTTTCTCCCCGACGTAACGGCTGGGCGAACGATAGGCAGGCCGTCGCGGGGGACTGAGTTCCGCGTGTACCACGGCAAAACATTGTGCGGTTTCTTTTAGTTTCAGGAGCTTTTTCTTTTCCGGTTCGAAGCGGTTGGCCATCCACAGCACGTAGTTCGGGTCGATGTAGTAGACTTCCGCGATGCGTTTGCCCCGGTATTTTCCGAAGGTCAGCGTGTCGTAAGTCTGTTCGTAATAAGGAATGAAAAAAGTATTGTCCACCCACTTCAGGGTTACCTTGCAGTATTTCAGCAAGTCCATGGCTTTGCCTGCGGCCATGACGAATGTATCGGCCAGCGTACGGATAAAGAGGGGAGGGCGTTCGTCTGTGAATATGCGCCACAAGGCATAATACCGCCGGTAAGGCGTAGCAATGCTGATGGCATAAAAACCGTTTTCGGATGTCCGTCCGAAGTTGAACGTCGCGACGGTAGCCGTGACGCGTGCCATGTCCGTTTCCGGAATCGGTTCGTAAAATCGTATGTTGTTCTTGGTGGCTCCTTTCTACGGCATGTATCACCGTATGCAAATATACACAAAAAAGAAATCATTTCCAAGCGATTTCGTGCGAAATGGAGGGAGGAAAGTTGTCATTTTGTTACTTTTCGCATTTCAATTCGATTATGGAAAACCGCTTTCAGCTCTCTTTTAGGCGTATGTTTTGAATAAATATTCATATTGCGAGCCGGTTATGCAACAATATTCCGTATATATGCAATTTACCATGAGGAAGAAAATTTTTCGTTTGCAGGCGAATGAAAAATCATTTGCCGCAGAACGGTTTCACAGGGTGGATAAAAACGGGGACGAATGTCCGGGAAAGGGTGGAACGGCGGGAGGAAAAGTCCATTTTTTCCTCTATTTGGAGACCGGAAAATGTCGTCATCCGTGTGTCGTTTTGCCATGATAACCCTGCGGATGCTGACGGGTTTCCATGGGGATGTGGACGGTTGGGCATGCCAGATGTCCGAATGAAAGCCGGACCGGGTACAGGCTGACTTTTTGTTGATGGGTAAACACGCGAGAATGGCGTATTTGCACCGATTGTCCAACAGGGCTGCAAATACGCCATTCTCGTATGCTTGGATTTGACTTTTTGACAGAATGTCAAGTCCGGTAAGGAGGTCGCCGGAACTGCTTTCTACCGCTTGTCCCCATGAGGATGGTTGAGGGTTTGTTGCCGTTGCACCAGTACCTCGGCACATTGGAGCATGGCAAAACCGTATTGCTTCATGTCGCGGAAAACAGGGTCGTCTTCGGCTGTCTGTACCGTCATACCCTCCGTGCGGTATCGGATTTCCTGCTGCGTGTCCGGAAAGTAAAGGAACAGGCGTGACGAGTCCCTCACGCCGATGAGGTTGTCGGCCGTGAAATACATATAAGGACGCTTCTCTTTCAGCAAATCCACACCGAAATCGTTTTGCACGTAGCCGATGCCTAACAGGCCTAAAAGTGTCGGAGCCAAATCCACCTGCCCGCCGTAAGCGTCCACGATGCGCGGAGCTATGTCCCGCCCGTAAATCATGAGCGGGATGTGGTTATACGATTGCGGGCTTTCGCATTCGGGCGTGCCCACCAGTTTGCCGTGGTCGCCCAAGAGGACAAACAGCGTGTTGTCCGCCCAAGGACGTTTGAGGGCTTCCGTCATGAAGTTCCGGATGGACCAGTCGGCATATTCCACGATTTGTTCTTCCGTCGTCCGGCTGCGCGGATGGAAGTAGGGCGGGATGATGTAAGGCGGATGGTTGCTGATAGTGAGCAGGACGCTGAAAAACGGTTGTCCGCTTTGGGCTTGCCGGTCGAGCACGGGCAGGGCGTATTGGAACAGGAAGTCGTCTTGTACGCCGAATCCGTTGACCACCTTGTCCGCCGGGTAGTTTTCCTGCGAATAAATGTCGTCGAAACCGTTGGTACGGAAAAAGGCATTCATGTTGTCGTATTGCGATTCGTGCGTCATGAAGAACATGTTATGGTAGCCGTTTTCTTTCAGTACAGTGGGCAGGCCGGAGTAGACCGGAATGACGGAACCTTTCATGGCGTTGCGCTTCATCATGGCCGGGAACGAATAGAGCGAGGAATACATGCCATGGTTGGTGTGGATGCCGGATGAATAGAAATGGCTGAAGCTGAGCGATTGTTGCCACAGGCTGTCGAGGAAGGGCGTAAGGCTGGTTTCGTGACCGAAAGTTTGCATCAGGTGAGCCGACATGGACTCCATGAGGATGACGACCACGTTGCGGCGTGTCGGCAGGCTGTCGGCTTCCACGCGGTGTGCGATGGGCGAGATGCCGTCCATGCCCTTCCGTCCGAGGAGGGTTTGCACGCGGGCTATGGCTTCGTCTTCCGCCATGAGGTGCAGGAGGCGGTTTTCCTTCCGGTTGTCGTCAATGGCACTGGTCATCAGGTTGAATACCGGGTTAATCCCTAATTGGTTCAGGAAGGCATCATTGCAGTAATACGCCTGGCTTACTTTTATGGGGTTATAACCCCGCCGTCCGCGGATGCCGAAAAAGCACAAGCCTATAAGGGCGGCTCCGGCCACAAACGTAAGGGCGGCGGCCTTCCATCTGTTTGCCGGGGGCGCGGCGTTCCGGCTTAAAAGGAAGAACGTGCGCGACAGCCGGAGGGTGATGTAGGCAAAAGCCGCGATGGCTGCCAGTCCCAAGGCGATGGGAAGGTAATAGGACGTTTCGCCGAATACCATTCCCGCCGTGGTGCCCGCGTAGTCGAACCAGTTGAATATGGAGGAATTGATGGGCTTGAAGAAGTAGGCGAAATAAGGGATATTGGCTGCGGAAATGATGAAACACAGCGAATAGAAAAAGATGAAGAAGAACGCAGAGGAGCGGTAAAGCCAACGGGCGGTGTAGCCGAACCATCCGGCTATCCAGAATACCGCCAACGGCAGCAGCAGGATGTAACAGGCGATGACGTTGTCGAACCAGAGGCCGCGCAGGAACGCCACGCTTTGCAAGGCATAGTCTTCCGATATCTCTTTCGGGAAATCATAGTCTGTGGCGATAAAAAGCGCGACACGGAGTCCGAAGAAGAACAGCAATGCTACGAGATGTACACTTAAAAGGTAACCTATCGAGCGGATGAAACGCCCGGCAAAAAGTCTTTTCATCATGATGACGAGGATGTTAATTTTCTGTAATTGGTCGCTAATTTA
>OOCJ01001012.1_pt1 | contig 15334 bp, 18 predicted proteins | sample 1671481 | NCBI WGS metagenome assembly OOCJ01 (sample SAMN06348161, study PRJEB24527) | human gut metagenome | biome: human gut; feature: ankylosing spondylitis patient; material: feces | host: Homo sapiens | place: China | collected 2015-10 | reverse complement strand
TTTCGATGGGTACGCCGTGCGACAGAAGTACGGTCGTGGCGTTCGTGTGGCGTGCAACGTGCACAATTTAAGCAAAAGCAACGGAAAGTGAGGATGAGAGAAATGAACTGCAAGTGGTTGAGAATGAGCAATATTTCATAATTCTGCCAATTGGCTGCAAAGCAAAGCCGAGCAGGATATTGAGTTATTTCAGTTACCAAACCGTTAGCGGTCAGTTACCGAAACCAACACTGCTAACGAGGTGAAAAACAAATAGTTTGTCACCAGTGTTTGTTGCACTGTTCTGCACAACTTTCAATGACGGAGAATGCTTACTGATTGATTATTTTTGCAAACTAAAAAAGTAAGCAGATGAAAGTTGAAAAATTCAAGGTGCTGCTCTACCTCAAAAAGAGCGGATTGGACAAGAACGGTAAGGCTCCCATCATGGGACGCATCACCCTCAACCGAACAATGGCGCAGTTCGGTTGCAAGTTGTCATGTACGCCAAAGTTATGGAATCCACGTGAGAGCAGACTTGACGGCAAGAGCAAGGAGGCTGTGGAAGTGAACGCCAAGATTGACAAGCTGTTGCTGGCAATAAACTCAGCCTACGAGTCACTTGTGGAGCGCAAGACGGATTTTGACGTAAAGGCGATAAAGGATCTGTTTCAATGCAGTGCAGACACTCAGATGACCTTGTTGAAACAGCTTGACGCCATCATTGCGGACATTGAGTCAAGAATCGGCATCGACTACAAGAAAGGCACGCTGCCAAACTACCAGTACACTCGCCTGACATTGGGATTGTTCGTCAAGAAGCGTTATGGAACTGACGATGTGGCATTCGGTGAGCTTGACGAGCAGTTTATCCGTGAGTACATGGACTTTTGCTTGGACGAGAGAGGTCTTGCACTTGATACAGTCCGCCACTATCTCGCCATCTTGAAGAAGACCTGCCGAATAGCTTTCAAGGCAGGACACTCCGAGCGTTATCATTTCATGCACTTCAAGCTACCTCAAAAGAAAGAGAATCCACCAAAGGCATTGACACGTGAGGACTTCCTGAAAATTCGTAACCTCGAAATACCAGAGCGAAGAAAATCGTTGGCTTTGACCCGTGACCTTTTTCTTTTCGCCTGCTATACAGGCACGGCTTATGCCGATACGGTTTCCATCACGGAAGAAAACCTCTTTCGTGATGAGGAGGGCAGCCTTTGGCTGAAATACCACAGAAAGAAGAACAAGATGCTTGCACGTGTGAAGTTACTGCCAGAGGCGCTTGCCATGTTGGAGAAATACAAAGACCCGACAAGACCTACTCTTTTACCGCCACAGGAATTTCGAGTGCTGAGAGGTAACATGAAAAGTCTCCGAGTACTATCTGGCATAAGTATGGATTTGGTCTATCATGTTGGACGGCACAGTTTCGCATCGCTCGTTACGCTCGAAGAAGGTGTTCCGATAGAGACTATCAGCAAAATGCTTGGTCACAGCAACATTCAGACCACGCAAATCTATGCACGTGTCACCCCGAAAAAGCTATTTGAGGATATGGACAAGTTCATCGAAGCCAACAAAGACTTCAAGTTTGTCCTGTAATATTTTCACAAAATAAGAAAGGAACATAACAATGAGAAGTACATACAAGCAGTTTTATTATATCAACCGTGGCAGAGTAAAGGCAGACGGAACCACATCTATATTTTGCCGTATCACGATTGACGGCAAAGTGTCAGCCATAGCAACAGGTCTGTACTGTGCTCCCGAAGAATGGGACACGAAAAAAGGTGAAGCCAAGAATGCAAGAGTGAACGGACAACTGCAAGCGTTCAGACTAAGAATTGACGAAGCCTACGAGCAGGCAACAAAAGAAAAGGGCATCGTTACCGCCGAGATTCTGAAGAATGTTATTGTTGATGCAAATACTATCCCGATGACATTGCTTGCCACTGGCGAGGAGGAGCGTGAACGCCTTAGGCTGCGCTCTATCCGTATTAACTCAACATCTTCTTATCGCCAATCTAAGACATCGCAGCTAAACTTGCGAGAGTTCATCGGGTTACGAGGAATGAATGACATTGCATTTGAAGATTTGACTGAGGAATTTGGCAAATCTTATAAGTTGTTCTTGATTGGCAAAGGGTATAGTGCATCCAATACGAACCATAATCTTTGTTGGCTGCAACGCTTGGTTTATATCGCTGTTGACAGAGGTCTGCTGAAATTCAATCCATTGGAAGATGTCGGATATGAAAAGAAAGGCTCACCAAAGCGTAGACATATATCCAGAAATGACTTGCTGCTCATTATGGAGACTCCTATGGAGGATAAGGCTTTGGAGTTGGCACGCAGAATGTTTGTTTTCTCCAGCCTTACAGGTTTGGCTTATGTCGATTTACGTAACCTGTATCCACACCATATCGGGATGACGGCAGACGGTAGAAAATACATCCGTGAGAAAAGAGCAAAGACCAACAACGAAGCGTTCATTCCCTTGCACCCGATAGCTGAACAAATAATGTCGCTATACAATACAGCGGATGATAGCAAACCTGTTTTCCCTCTTTCTTCACGTGATTCCATGTGGTTTGAATTTCATTCACTCGGTGTGGCTTTGGATATCAATGAGAACCTTACCGCACATGTTGCAAGACATACATTCGGAGTAAACATGGTTACTTCGGGCATATCAATGGAAAGCGTTGCCAAGATGATGGGACATTCCAATCTGCGAAGCACCCAAATCTATGCCGTTATCACCGATAACAAGATTTCCATAGACATGGACAAACTGATGCAACGCAGAAAAACAAAAGAAACTGACCAAAAGAGAAATAAGGAGGACGAAAAATGAACAGAGGTGTTATAACTATCAGCGAGAGCGGAACGGTATCCATGCCGACCGATACTGTATGGATGACCATGCAGGAGATTGCCGACATGTATAATGTGTTCGGCTGCTATGTGCGCAAGGCTGTCAAGGCTGTATTCAAGGACGGCATTCTGAAAGAGCAGGGTGTACGCCGTCATGTCAGGAAGAACGACCGCATCAGCTATGATGTGTATAGCCTTGAACTCGTCATTGCGGTAGCCTTCCGTATTGACAGCATTGAGAGCAGAGCCTTTCGGGAGTTCATTATGCAGTCCGTCATCGGCAGACAGACAAGCCGCACTAAACTGGTCTGTATCTTTACAGAGAACGCAATGGCATAGAACAGCCATATAAAGCAACGTTCCTTAGAGGCTTTGCGCCTCCAGCCACTTGGGCGAACCACCGCAGTGTGTTTTAGCATGGTATTAGATTTTATACAGACCATACGGAGAACACTCGGCAAACACGACCAACTCGGTATAGCCAATAAAACGAGGCGACAACCTATAACAACCACGCTCGGTAAGTTATACGTTGTCGCCTTGTTCATTTCACCCCACTCATCAAGGACATTCTCCTACACACCTTTCATTCTGTACGCTTCACGATAGTTAGCCATCAGAATCTTCTGAATGTCGGACTCGCGGTAGAGAATCTTTCCGCCAAGCTGGATATACGGGATGACACCGTTGTTTCGGTAGTCCTGCAGGGTTCTTCGGCTCAGTTGCAGCCTGGCGCAAAGCTCCTTGTCCGTCATGAACCGCTCACCGCCAAGCATGGGGCGGTAGTTCATCACGGCACGTTCAAAATTGTCAACCATTCGGTTGAGGTGGTTCACGATGTGGTTCATCCACTCGCTGTTTCTTGTCATTACTTCATTGCTCATAGTTGTCTCGTTTTATAGTTGATACTTACGTTACTCGGTTTACTTGCTGCATTGGATTAAGTGGCTGTTGTATATTGACAGCCTAACCTGTGCGCTTGCGAAAGCGCATGTCCTTTTTCTTGTCCTCCACTACTGCTACGATAGCCATCACGTCCTCCGGCTTGTAGTAGGTCTTGTGGCTGATTTGCGTATAAGCCAAAGTTCCGTTGTCCCGAAGCGTCTGCACTGTCCGTGGGCAGATGTTGAGCGTCTGACACACGTCCTGCGTGTCGAGCCACTTGTTCATGGTCTTGTCCTCACTGCGCTCACGGATTCTGTCCATGCGCTTCACGAAGTTCTCCAACTGGGCATCAAGATAGTTGAATGCCTCTTCCTCGAATACGATGAATCCCATACTTTTCTTTTTTCTAAGTTAATACTATGTTATATGTCGCAAAGCTCCACGCATATGCTGTGCTCCACGTTTGTGAGTGCAAAGATAAGGCACGGCAATCTAAAAACAAGCGTTTTCAATTTCTGTGGCAGTATGTTGCCAGGGTTTGCCGACTTCAACGCCAAAAACAACAAGAAAAACTTGCACGGCTGCAACGAATGCATGAACAATGATGAGTTGAGAAATACGTTGAAGTTCTCACAACTATCTCGGTATGCAAATAAGCAAGCCACAACTAAATTGCCACGTTACACCCAATCAGTTGCATGGCTGCACTCAGTACACTTACTTTGCACCCGACAATCGGTCAATGGTGCAAACCGTGACCACTATACTAACAAATAAAACAGCATAAGCTATGGCAAGAACAAAAGATGCAGTCTTGGCTCCTGAGCAAAAGGAGCTGATGGAAAAAGAGTATTTGGATTTTGTTAAACCATCTACGTATGGCAACAAAGCCAATCCAAGTAGTTGTAATTCTCTCTATGATGATGTAGAGAACCCAGAGTTGAGAGCAATTGTTGAGAAAGTTGCTGCAACAACTCCCTATAGAGAGGAAACATCAACGAACGAGGCTCAATCGCCACCGAATCCGCAGAAGCGCATCAGTGGCAAGCAGCGCAAGGCGACATTGGAGGAGTATCAGCAGACCTTCCTCCAAGTTCCAAGGATTGACGACCGCAAGCCAGTCTTCGTCAGTTCCGATGTACGAGACCGTCTTGATCGTGTCGTCCGCATCCTCGGAGGGAGACGCATGAGCGTATCGGGCATCATCGAGAACATCGTGCGCCACCACCTAAGCCTCTATGATGAGGACTTCGAGGCTTGGCGCAAATTGTGAGAATTAAGGTCTGCGACCTTGGACGTGGATAGCTGAATGGCAGTAGTTCCAACTAACGTGTTCTGAGAGGGAGCGAGGTTATGTTTTGGGAACCCCAAAACGCCTCGCTCCACCATGAGGGCGGAGATTTTTTGCTCCCAACGGTCGCAGAAAGTAAGTGTACCAACTGTAAACAGTATATCGAATGACAAGCATATATGAACAGGACAAGAAAAAGGGCGGAAGACCGCCCACAGGCAGGGTTCGCAAGTTGTCGAAGTCTGTCACGGTGAAGTTCTCGAAGCCAAGCTACGAGGCATTGAGACTGAGGGCAAGAAAAACCAACCGCAAGTTGGCGGAGTACATCCGTGAGTCCGCCTTGAACGGTGAGGTGGTCAGCGGATACAACGCTGAGACGGTAGCCATCGCCAAGAATCTCATAGGCATGGCGAACAACCTCAACCAACTTACCAAGCTGTCGCATCAGAGAGGTTTCCATGAAACCCATGTATATGTGGTGGACTTGTTGAGAAGATTGAAAGAAATCCTTGGCGAGTATCGCCAAGCAAGTTATAAACCGAAGCCAAGTAGTATGGGCAGAAAGGAGGATACCACATGATAGGCAAGCTAAAGAAGGGCAGCTCATTTGGTGGTTGCATCCGCTATGTTACAGGCAAGGACGAGGCGAAAATCATCGCCTCGGATGGTGTGTTACTCGGCACGAATGCCGAGATAACGCAAAGTTTCGAGCTACAGAGGCAGCTAAATCCAAGGATTAAGAAGCCTGTGGGACACATTGCTTTGAGCTTCAAGCCCGAGGACAAGCCACGTTTGACGGATGAGTTCATGGCTAAGATTGCCCTTGAATATATGCAGATGATGTGCATCACCGATACTCAATTCATCATCGTAAGGCATCACAACACGGACAATCCACATTGTCATATCGTATATAACCGCATCAATAATGAGGGCAAACTCATATCAGACAGAAATGATTACAGGCGTAATGAGCAGGTGACCAAGGCTCTAAAATCCAAGTATGGACTGACCTACGGAACGGACAAGAGCAATACTAATACTCGCAAGTTACGCAATGCAGAGCGTGCCAAATACGAGATTCACAATGCCGTCAAGGATGCCTTGAAAGGCGCTGATAGTTGGCAGAAGTTCAAGAATGAACTTGCAAAACGAGGTGTTTGCTTGGAGCTTGTCTATAAGGACAAGGAGAGAACCAAGGTACAAGGCATCCGTTTCAGCAAGGATGGATATAGCTTCAAAGGTACGCAGATTAGCCGAGGCTATAGCTTTGGCAAGCTGAATGCGAGATTTGAGGGAACGGAGAACCTTTTATCAGCAAGAGCCAGCTCTGCTCAGCAATATGAGCAGGGCTGTCGCAAGAATGAGCAGGTGCCATCCATATCGGAGAGCAGCCAGGACCCTTGGGACGGTATTTCTTCCATTGGACTTTTTGCTCCAGCCAATGCTCAGACCTTTGAGCCATTCCCAGAGGATGAATCATCCAAGAAGAAAAAGAAGAAACGCAGAAGAGGCTTTAGCCTTTGATGCAAGTTACAAACCATTCAAACAACAAAAGAAATATGAAAGAAGAACTATTGGAAGCCATCTACGGCACAGTTGAGAGATTGGAGCAGAAAGTCGATGAACTTTCTGCCTCACCAAAGAATACAGAGGCGGAAAGCACTCCAGTCTCTGTAAGTGTTGATACAAGCAAACTTGAAAAAGCTATTCTTGCTATGGCTGTAAAAGAAGGGGAAGCTATTGACAAATTGGTAAGATTAAGAGAGGCTATCTGTATCTTTACCGACCTTACCAAGAAAGAAGCAAGCAAAGATGAACAGCGAAGCAAACTCTTGTTTGATACCATTAATCAGGTGAAACAAGAGCTGAATGCCACATCAAAAATTGTGCAGGACAAACTTCACGCAATGGATAACACACCTCTGAAGAAAGTAGTGACTCATCGCTTCGAGCCAACTTCAAAGTCTGTTCTTCTTTTCATTGGTGGCTTGGCTCTATCTCTTGTTCTCTCCATTTGGGGCAATCTCACCCAATGGCGAGAGCATCAAGATTGGGAGGAGGCAGACTTGAAGTATCGGGCATTGAAGATGGTTCTTCCATCCGATGACCCCAATGTTCGATACATCGAAAAGAACTTTTCTGTATGCCCAAATAAAGAAGTTATTGAGAATGTGAGAAATCGTGTTACTGCTTATGAGGATTCTGTCCGCCACCATTATGAAATGATAGAAATAGCAGCAATTAAAGATAGCATTGCTAATAGCCTATTTAAAGAGGCGAATGAAATTAAAAAGAAAATTAATAAGCAATAATAGACAACGACCATCGGCTACAAGCGCATCCTTCGCTTCGATAAAGTAAAGACGAACGGTCTCCGTATCGTGTTCGATAGTACAAGAACTTGTCTGTGCATCAACAATGTTTCAGCATACTAACTTTCATTCAACTCTCTACTATTCATCCGTGTCCGTGATGCCACTCGTTTGACATTGCGGGCACTTTTTATTTTTATGATGGCTATGAAGAAGAAATAGATAATTATAGCAGTTTTGGTTATCTCATTTGTTACATCTTATATATTATGCGGCACAGAACAAAATGATTCAGGTATTGATTCTATCAAGCTTGAAGAATATACGGCAGTTTTGGGAAATAGAGTTAGCTTGGATTCCATAGCTGGAACATATTACGGTGTATTACCGTCTGATGTTGAAACAACACTCACGTTAAATGCTGATGGTACCTATTTGTTGATACAGTCATACAATGAAAAGTAGAACAAACAGGAAAGGTTAAGAGGAACTTTCCAAGTGCTTGACTACAACATCCTGATGCTTGTGCATCCTTCAAGTGGTGAGCATACCTTCTACAAGGTGAGGGATGCCAACCATATTATTCTGATAGATTCGTTCGGTAATGAACCCCAAAAAGAGGATAAGAAGAACTATATTCATTATAGAAAAATATAAATAAACCGCGTCTAACTATAACTTTTATAGCTTGACGCAGCTTATTTTACACTCTCCTCATCTCAATAAAATTGGTAAATTTATTTTTCAGTCAACCAAATTTTACGGATTTTCCCATAATCATCCCAGTTCCAATAACAATTTATTTTTACTGGGTAACATTTTCGGTTCGGGATATCCAACATTGAAAGCTGCTCTAAATTGTATATCGGTGTCAAATCCATATCTTCTATTAAGAAATTTTTCCCAAATAAAGCAAGAGCTTTAATCCTTTTTAAACCAGCCAAAGACTTGATTGAAGCCAATTTATCTGTTTCTATTATAACAACCTCAATATTTTTTGAGTTTGCTAAAAAGTTGATGTCGTGAAGGTTTTTGACGCCTCTAATCTCTATTCTTATTAAATTTCTAAGAAAAGAAATGTCTGAAAACGACTGTACCTTTTTGCAATTTAGTATAGTTAAACTTTTAAGTTGCAATAGTTCCTTCGCAAAAGATAGAGATGTTATATTGGAATTAGCTATTGTTAAATCTTTCAGGTTTTTCAAATTTCCAATACAATGTTTATCCCCAATTTTAAAATCATCAATATATAGTTTTTCTATACTATTACAAGAAAATAAAGAATCATTTCGTTTATCACCATAACAAAACACATTTTTTAGATGGTAAAAGGCATGATAATCAATATCATTAGCATTGGGTAAATTCAAACACAATGTTACCAACTCATGCTGTTGCTCAACATTTTTAATTCCAACAGAATGAGTATCTATTATTTCTAATGTTTCTATCGGCTTTATATATCGTAAAAAACTATAGTCTGAACATTTCCATCCCAATGAATAGTTCAGGAATAAATGCTTTATTTCATTTTTCTGGATGATGTTTACAAACGAATCTTTCCATTCACTGTAAATAACCAAACCTAATCCATTTAATTTTTCCTTATTATATGGATTCTCTGTTACTATTCTATATTTTTCTTTATACCACATATTTCATTGTTATTATGATGTGCAGTTTTTACAAAGCATAACTTCGTAAATTCTGCACATCATTTACTTTTAATTTTTACTTTATTGGTTTAACTATAAATTTGCTCCAATCAGAAGGGTGTATTTCATTTCTTTTATTGTCCAAATGTTGTACACCTCCTCTTTGATTCATTGCATTTTGTTCAGTTTTTTTTACACGCTTGCAATTGCTTTCTTTTACTATTCGGCTACAAGCTATTAGTTACAAATGGAAAACAGATTACCATATTTAGAGTTATTTGATATTGTTTTAATATTATGGTACTCTATACTATGTTTGAGATGTAAATATGAATACGATAAATTAGAGCTATTATAAATTTCAATATCAAAATATTTATAATCAACGGTTCTAATGGTATTGCATTTTATCCTCTGTAACATATTTCGTATTGAATCAACTTTTGAATAGTTCCATCCTAAGTTTTTCAATAACAGATTAAAATTCTTGTTATCTAACCTTTGTGAGTTAGCTTTTTGAGTGACTCTTTCTCCATTAATTACTTTTTTGCTTATTATAATAATATCAACACTATTATTTTCATCATTAATATTGAAATTAACATAATTTTCTTTTTTTAAATTTATTGGAATAGAGTTATTAAATAAATTAGTAACATCAAAAAAAAGCTCTGCATTATTTTCAAAATTTTTTTTCATCCACAACACATCGCGACTCTTACTGTAATCACATGATTGCAGCAGTTGTAAAAGTATTAAACCAAGTAATATTTGCATTAAATATTTCATACCTGTTATTTTAAATTTCTCTAAAGGAATAATATTCCTCAATCTGTGATTTTGAACATTCCTCCATTGTTAACTGAAACCTAAAATCAGAAGGGAACCTCTGAATGTTACGTTTGACTGCTTGGTTCAAAGTTCTTGTCTCTACACCATATAGCGTTGCCAAGTCTTTGTCAAGCATAACTTGCTGTCCTCTAATTACTTTTATTAGAGACTCTATATTATCTACAACAACCAACTGGTCACGATTTGTGACCAGTTCGCCGTTTTCTGTCTTTTCCGTTATGTCCGCCATATTTCTATCTTTATTTTTAAGGTCACAAATTGTGACCTTAAACGTGTTGTTACTTATTATTGTATGCAAAGGTAGTGCTTTTAGCCTATAAGCCATTATTGCACAACCCCTTTCTTTGAAAAGAACGTAAAATCAATAGTATTATTGCGATGATTGCACTTTTATTAATCGCTTCACTCGTTGTACCGTACTTACCCCTTTACCACTCAGTTTTGCCACATCCCGAATGGAATACCCCTTGCTGAGTAAACTTATTACTTCCCTATATTCGGCTTTCGCCTGTTCTTCCCTATTTTCCAAGAGACTTGAACATCTTGGTGATGCACTTTTTCTTCTGTTCCATGTTCGGGTGAGCATAGAGATTAAGGGTTGTTGTAATATTTGCATGACCGAGCAGTACGCTTACGGTCTTGTAGTCGCAGTTGCTTTCAATGCAGCGTGTCGCAAAGTTGTGATGCGCAGTGTACCATTAATCAGGTGAAACAAGAGCTGAATGCCACATCAAAAAATGTGCAGGACAAACTTCACGCAATGGATAATACACCTCTGAAGAAAGTAGTGACTCATCGCTTCGAGCCAACTTCAAAGTATGTTCTTCTTTTCATTGGAGGCTTGGTTCTATCTCTTGTTATCTCCTTTTGGGGCAATCTAACCCAATGGCGAGAGCATCAAGCTTGGGAGGTAGCAGACTTGAAATATCGGGCATTGAAGATGGTTCTTCCATCTGACGACCCCAATGTTCGATACATCGAAAAGCATTTTTCTGTTTGCCGAGATGAGAAAGTTATAGATGATGTAAGAAATCGTGTTGCTGCCTACGAGAATTCTATTCGCCATCATCATGAAATGGTTGAAATGGCTACTTATAAAGATAGTATAGCCAATAAGCTTTTGCAAGAATCAAATCGCATAAAACGTGCTATGAAAAGCTCAAAATAAAGTTTCTGGAAACTAACTAAACTAAATGAGAGGGGAATAAACTTAATACATTCCCCTCTCATTTATTTAGTGTAATTTTGGAATATAATCTTTATCCCTTTATAATAAGGATATTGGGAGGATTGTCCGATTTTGAGGCAACGAATTGCCAACTGTTCTTGTTGCTGCATTCTGCTTTGATATGCTTTCTTGGCATCTCGTCTATGCTACAAAGGTAATATATTTCTTTCAAAACATATTAAATTCTCAATATGATTTCAAAGATTATAAACCCCGAATTTTCTACCACTGCTTCATTTTCTGTTTTTTGGAATTAGCGTTATTGATTCAAGTTTGGCAACATTGGCCGAGATAGGTTTGATAGTCAGCCTTACATCGTACTGTTCAGGGAGTAGCTTTACATTTGGGTATTGGTTGAGATTGTAACTTCTCCTAAATGGAGTTTCGTTATAACGGAAACATACCTCAACTATTCTACTTGTTGAATATCCCCTCAGCTGAGTTGTCAATGTTATCGGTTTGATAGACTCCGCTTTTACATTCCAATAGACAAAAAGCACAAGAAAAGTAGAAAGACCGCCAACAGTAGCAAATTTCAAATACTTGCCATATTGGGATTTTCGGGAAATGATAAAACAACCGACAGCAACAAGCCATACGACAATCATCAAGAAATCATATACACGGTTGGAGATAAGAAACCCTCTTGAAAGCCATAAAACTGCACCCATAAGCGCAATAATCGCCAATAAAAAATAGTCAATCGACCGTGAACGTATCGACTGATATATCCATTTGCCTATGCCATAAGCAATAGCGATTCCGACTATATAGCGCAGCATGATTTCCATACTCATTTTCCATATTTCTTTTTCAGATATTCACGCAGTTTGGGAGAATCCTTGCCTTCATATATTCGGTTGCGGTCGAACACCGTCCAACTGTCGCCGTCCGGGAATGTCATCTTCTCAAAACTTCCGGGGTCAGCACCTTGAATGATGGAGTCGTTCCAAAACACATGTTTGTCATCTTTCCCATAGTTGAAATCTCCCCCGAAACCTCCCGCGGGAACAGGCTGGAAAGTTTTGGGATTTGCCCCGGCAACTAATTTGGAACTCCACCAGACATGCGATTTATCCTTGTACCAGTTGTCGGAAATATGCTCGAAAGTCGCGACATCGGCTTTAGGAAGGATATTAAAATGGGAATCGTAGATATTCGTTCCGTCGGAATACATCAAACGGCCTACTTCGGTGAGTTTGGAATAATCTTTTATTTGGGTTGGAATCCCTTTATTGTAAGCCCAGTGCTTGTCTTGCCCTATATAGAAGTCCACTTCCTTGAACGTCGCAGGGTCAGCACCAGGAACCTCCTTGTCCATGAAAAACACTTTGTGCTTGTCAGCGGCATAGTCTCCTGATTGGTCCGGATTCTTTGCTTCAATCGGGTGGAAAGTCTCGTAATCGATATCTGTAATCACACCTCCTGCAAGGTAGTATCCATTGTATTTGTCTTTTGCCCAATGAGTTTCCCAAGAATCTGAACTGCCTAAGATTTTGAATGTCGATTTATCTCTTACGTTCAATGCTTTCCCATCCCAATAAAAATCGTTGGCATCTTCTGCAAAATAGTAGGAATGCACTTTGAATGTTGCCGGATCCGCCTTTTCTATCAATTCACCGGAAACATATACATGCGTATTGTCTGCTGCATACGATTTGGTAAGCACACGGAACGAGCCGCCATCGGCACCATTGATAATATCGCCCTCGTAGAATGCGTGTTTCTTGTCTCGCCCATAATCATCATCCAGTTTTTCAAAAGTCTTTGGGTCTGCATCAACATGCCTTGAAGTATGACCGCTTCCTTCATTCCACGTATGCCATGTTACCTCCTTACCATCGTTTTTATATCCGACAGAACATGAAACTAGGGTCATCAATACCAAAAGTATTGATGTAATGAATATAGATTTCTTAGGAGTTTGCGAACCTAACTTACTTTGTGCTGTTGCTCCGAATGCTATAAGCAGGGAGCAAAATATTAACATAAATCTCTTCATAGCTACATTCTAATTTGATTACTTGAATTTCTCCCAATCAAGATTGAAAGAATCGTTGTTTTGTGAAAGCCATATAAGGTATTGTCGGTCTGTTTTGCAAACCTCCTCAATGGACTTTCCCTTGTATTTCCCGAAGCTCATTATATCGTTAGGAACAAGTGTTGGTCTATTCTCCATATGATATTCCAATACCTTATCAACATCGGTATAGAAGTGTTGGGAATCTATAATCGCCCATTTGACATACTGCCAATCTTTAATGATGACCTCTTTCAAAGTCATATCCTTATATTTACCAAAGCCAATCTTGTCATCAAGACCGAGAACCTTAACTGATTCTGTTGTCTTCTCACCTATGATGTCCAACAACATCCATGAGCCACATCCACAACATGGTATTGGTTGCGGTTCGGTATCATCCTTTGTACACCAACTGTGTTCTGGGTCATTCTCATAAGCATCAGCTCTTTCACCATTACGGTAATAAAAACCAAATACATTTCCAAACTTACCACCTCTTCCATGTGGTTCTACTCGTACAACCTCCACATACTGATTACGATACCAGTCTGAAACTCTTCCGTCAGGGAATCTTTGGGCAGTAAAAGGCAATGCTCTACCTATATTGTAGTAAATCTCCGTTAGGTTCTGATGTGGATACTTGCAATTCACCGCATCAACCAACGTTTTCTTTTCTTCTTCTGTCATAGCTTCACTTCTTTAGTTTCTGATATTCCGTCTTGGTCATAATACCTTCTCTGGCTTTATCCATATTATCTGCATCTTTGTAGAAAATCCAATGTATCACAGGTTTTCCGCCATAGGCAGAAGAGTAAGCTTGTTGGAAGTTCCACCCCTTGTCAACCATATAATTTGCTGCATCTACCATGCTGTTAAACTTGATTTCTTCGCCATTTTCATCCACAAATTTCAATTTGCTGCTGAGGTCTCCCCAAATATTATATGAAGCCTTTGTCCCGAAGTCGAAGATTATTTTCAAACCAGAAGAAAGGTCTTTCTCAATACCCTTTACCTCGCAATAATAACGATGTTGTGCAAACGCATTGCCAACATTACAAATAAGGCATAAAGCCAATAAATATTTCATAATAGTCTTACTCATTTCTTTCTTGTTTTATAGTCCTTGTGATACTTTGCTATACACTTGTTGGAAAACTCTTTCATTGATGGCATTTTGGAAACTCTTGTTGTCAAGTTGTTCTTTCATCTGTATAACTGCATCCTTTGTCGGTTCAAGCAGCACGTCAATGCGGCGCAACACCAACATAGGCAGAATGACCTTCTTGTAATCGCCTTTGTTGAAAGCGTTCACAAGTACATCATTGGCTATGTTCCAGATGAACGAGAACAAAAAGTTATATTGTGACTGTTCCATTATGTCTTGTCTTTTATTTAGTACTACGTTCTTTCGCGTCTGAGATAAGTTCCTTCATATCCACAGACAATATCTGTGCAATTTCAAGAAGCGTTGTAAGGTTGGGTTGGGTACGATTGCACACATAGGCATTGACCGTACTAAAACTCTTGCCCATTTTCTTGGAAAGCCAAGTTTGGCTTATTCCTTTCTCCTCTAAAACTGCCTTTATGCGATTTAACTTCATATTTTTATTGCATTTTACCATACAAAAATAATAATTTATTGCGATAATCTATTATAAAAAGCAAAAATTTAGCATTTTATAAGGTGATTTTAGTCGAAGATGCTACAAATCCCACTTTTTATGCTTATTTTTGAAACTTTATGGTTCTGTCTTTAGGTCTTGGCTTGAAAGCAATGTCGTAATTTACAAAAGAGATAGACAACAATGTTCACCTCTTAAAAATATGTAAATTAAGAGCAAAAAAGATAGTTTCTCAGATTTTAGATTTATCTTTGCACTCGTAAATAAAGTGTTCTTTGTATATTGCAAAGTTGTGAAAGAAAAAGAATATAGCTCGTTTCTAAATCGTTAGCAGTTACATTCTTTTAAATACTTAATTCGTTGATATTCAATCAATAAAAGATTTTGTTGTGACTCGCAAGGTGATAGGTCAGACGCACCTTGAAACCGCATTGTCTGCCTATATCTTTGAGTATTTTGTTACAACTGCCGTTGCTCGGAACGGGGAAAACATGACCGTCCCGAGCCAGTCCCTTGTATTTCTCTATGATACGCTTGGGAACGTCCAAAAGACGGATGTTCGATTCGGTGTTGGTCTTCTTTCTTCGGGTGATTATCCACAGGTTGC
>OOCJ01000982.1_pt1 | contig 15793 bp, 11 predicted proteins | sample 1671481 | NCBI WGS metagenome assembly OOCJ01 (sample SAMN06348161, study PRJEB24527) | human gut metagenome | biome: human gut; feature: ankylosing spondylitis patient; material: feces | host: Homo sapiens | place: China | collected 2015-10 | reverse complement strand
TACGGGGATGCCTTATGCCAAGCTCCCCGCAATGCTTGCAGATATATCTGTAGAGCCATTCAAGGTTTTCCCAGAGGAGCTTCATGCTTGTAGGGAAACGCATATGGCTCTCGTAGCATGTGGCATCGGCCATGCACACGTGAAGGTTCTCAAGATAAGGTTTCCCGTATGAAGCATAGATCTCCTAAAGGGAGTTAATGTCAAGGCAGGATGCTATCTCATTACGGATGGCACTGATTATCTTGTAGTTGGTTATGGAAGATGACGGGGCTATCACGATTCCACAGAACATCTGGTAGTGTATGTTACTGTTGAGATGTTCCACCACCGTCTGTCGGAGAACCCAGTGTAGGCTTTCAGGACCATAAGAGCTATTTTGCACAAGGACTGAAAATGTTCCTGCGGACCAGACGCTGTTCCAACAGGCCTGCGGCTTTTACCATACACTCAAACGGGAACACCGAATGAAGCCTGCCAAGCTCACTCTCATTAAAACTCTTGCGGTATTTTTCCAGAATATCAAATTCTGTAAAGCCAAAGTAGGGTGAATTTCTGAAATATTTTGTATCTTAGCTATATTTTTGTTGGGGAATTGCCCCGTTTTGGCCATCAAACCTTATTGACGGAGAATACCTAAAGATACAAAAAAGCCAATTAATTCGCAAGACTTTGTCTATGAATTAGTTGTTTTTTTATACTATTGACTAAATGTCCTTAATTATCAAAACATAAAGAGTAAAAAGTTAGGTAATAGGTAACGAATTAGTAGAAACATTCAGTAAATAGTATAAAATTATTTCATACTAAACGTATTGAAAGAGTGTGCTTTTAAAGTTACATCTAAATACTTATCGCCCAATTGCAGAGTCAGACTCTTTGGTTCATCATTGAAATTACCGGCTCCCACCAGATATTTATTCTCCGGTATAAGGAATATAATAACAGGTAGTTTATCTTTACCTTTTTCCTTATAATGCAACACTTTGGTTCCCGCAACCACCATATTGCTGAAATGTTTTACTGCATAATATTCCGGAGTGTAGATCGCAAAACCAGTCTTCGAGTCTACACGGATTAATGCATTCTGTTTCCAGTCCCAACCACTTATTCCTGCATCACAAAGAATAGCATTCCAAAAAGTATACTCCTCACAACCATTTCCTAAATAGTGATTGATTAAATTAAAAGTATGCTCTGCTGCTTTCCAATCAAATGTACCAGAACCACATTCATTTTCTGTTTGCACATATTTATAATATGGATACTTTTTACGAATTTCAGGAAGAATTTGCCCTCCCCACCATTGAAAGCCGATACCCTCAACGGCATCTTTCATACGAGGCTCGGAAAGGATCTTATCCACCAATTCAATGTGGTTTGTATTAAGCGTCCCCAAATAAACTTGTACATTAGGATGGTGTTTCTTCATGGTCGGTGCAAAATATTACACATTGAAACGAATAATACCCTCAGGAGTCCATGCACAAACCGGATAAATAGAATAGGCCCATGGTTCATTTTGGAACATCACGCGGGAAATAGTAACTCCTTCTTCCTGATAAGCTGATATGAATTGACAAAAATAATTGGCATAGGTTTGTAAATAGCGAGGATCTTGAATAAAATAATCATTGACCACTACTTGCTTGGGATAAAACTTCTTATTCACGTTGTCAGTGCCTTCATAAAGAGCTATCTCATGCTTAGCCAGCAATTGGTTTACTTCAGCATTACTTCTCACGGAATAGTAATGATTGACTTTCATCCACGAAGGAGATGACCAGGGAGAAGCCCAAAAAGTAATATTGGGATTAACTTGCTGTACTTTTTTTTATATAAGGTATTAGTGTTGTTTTATCACAATTAATATTGAAATATTTCAACTGAAAATCACCCAGTACTTCATCGCAACTATACCAGTTACGGGCATAATCGTTGGCATTCATTGGAATACGTCCCATGGAAAAATGCAAATCTCCATCCGGAGAAAACAGATTGTTTAAAATGACATCCTGCTCTTCAAGAGATAACATATTGAGAGCGTCCCAACCTAATTCATTAAAACAAGTTCCCCACTTCCTGAATATTTGGATATGCTCAGTACCATTTACCGACAATAAAGGCATATTTAGACTGTGGGCTTGTAATTTGGTTTTAGTCTCTTCCCAAACATCATTATCTGTACTGCTAATCCATGCAAAGGATTGAGCATATATGCTGGAGAACCCCACTAGAAGACTTCCCAACACACATAAATTCTTTAAATGTATTTTCATAAGTGTTTTTATTTAGTAATAATCTAAAGTAGTTATTTTATCGTAAATGTATAGTTAGCTTTATCAAATTGTTGTTTTGCTTTGAACTATAACCGATGAATTATTTTTCCCATACATTTGACAATCTTAAATCAATCAGTTCTTTTAATTCAATATCTAATTCAAACTTATTTACATTATACAGTAATTAGGCTTTCATATCATTTACCTAAATATAAACTTTACCCTTTTCTGAATTGTCTACTTTTCCCCATGGCATGAAATTAATGATGCTGGGAGTGACCGTTTCTTCCAAATCAAACACATCATTGATTTGAATTTGAAAACCTTTTACTTTGTAAAAACGTATCCACTTTTTTACCCTTGCTTCCTTGGGATAAGCACAGAAACTATTCTTAAAAGCTTTTACATCAATCGCTTCATAGTTTTCGTTCTTTTAAGATGTGCGGAAAGAGCCCATAAAGTCATTTCATTGGTATAAAATACACCATTTATCAACTAATCTAGAAAATGGTCCTTGCCTTCGGCAAGTTCCGCCACCAACAGACTAGCAATAGCATTATTATTATTCGCTCCGATTTTTTTTCCATCATCAAGCGATCACCGATACATTTAAAAGCGAGATAATCAGTAGTCTTCACTACCTGCTATTGATAATCGAGTAATTTTTCTCCCCAGCGGATATAATCATCTTTAAACGTTCCTAAAAATGCATCTCAACTATCAAAATCGAAATAATCAGGGTATGTTACCCATTGTTAATTCAAAACCAACACACCTTTTAAGTAGTTCAGTTCTGCTCACTTCTGAAACAAGTTACGTTCTGTATAAGCAAAGGAAGTGTCACACAAAAGTATAGAAATTAATAATATTAGCTTTCTCATGGTATCATTCATTTAATAAATTATCCTATCTGGGAATTTCCGCTCCTTAGCCCAACCATCCTCCGATACCTTCAACCAGTTTCCAAGCTCCTTTTTCAGTAACTTTGCCTGATTCGACGGAATTTCCTCTATTTTCAGAGAATGCATCTGATAAGGCTCCTTCAGATTGTCAAAAAGTTGATAATTTCCATCCCTTGTCACCAAATACGAGTAGCGGTCAGTACGTACACCTTTCTCCTTCTGCTGATAGAAAAACTGGGAAACAGGTTGCTTCACCTTTTTATATTTACCTGTAAGAATACCTTGTGAATAATCTTTTCCCCTCACTGTTTCGGGAAGCCTGTCTTCAAGATTCATTATTCCCAGCAAAGTAGGCATAATATCCGTAGTACCCAACATCAGATCGTTTACTCCCGGTTTCAGTTGACTGGGATAACGTATAAAGAACGGAATAGAAAACGATTCATCATAAATTACACTCTTCGCCATACGTCCGTGGCTACCCATCATTTCCCCATGATCAGCAGCAAATATCAAGATGGTATTATCCGTCAATCCTTCTTCATCCAAAACTTTCAGCACCCGGCCTATCTCATCGTCCACACTCTTCACCAAAGAAAAATATATTTTTGCCTGAAATGTCAATTGCTCCAAGTTTTTCACTTGTGTGCCCTCGCCGAACTTCACATTAGGACGTAACAACACTTCTTCCGTTTTCAAATCTTTGTAATATTGTTCAAACACCTCTTCCTTACAATCCGTAAGTCTATGATAAGGCGTATGAGGCGGATTCAGACTCCAGAATAAGCTGAAAGGCTTAGAAGTGTCTCGTTGTCCTTGCTTATTCCGCAGATAACCTATCACTACATCCGCTTCAATCTCTGGAGTAAACCGGCAATAACAGAACGACTCACCATCTTTCTTTCCACCCACCAGTTCTGGACGGTTGGAATAAGCAGTAGCATTAAAATGATTATCTTTCAATTGCTGAAACCAATACTTATTACTCTTACGCCCTCTTCCTTCAGGAATATAGGTATCGTATGGATACACACAATGTCCGCCAGGCGCTTCAGTTGTACCCACATAATTATTCTCCTTGTCAAATAGGGCCTCCGTACGATGCCAATGCGTTTTTCCCACATAAGCCGTTTCATAACCAGCTTCCGCAAGTACATCAGTAAAACAAACCAAACTATCGGGAATACCATTTTGATTGTTCACATGGCAATTACCCGATACTCCATTCTTCTCCGGGAATACGCCTGTCATCAACATAGCACGATGAGGACTACTCAACGGACAAGTACTACACGCCCGATTAAAAATAACACTCTGCTTTGCTAGTCTATCCAAATTAGGAGTATGAACCGGATCACCTATCGTATTCAGAACATTACGATATGCTGGAGTACTCCATATACTCAACGCATTCAATCGATATTGATCAGGAAAAATATAGACTAAGTTCGGTCTTTGTTCCTGTCCAAAGGCCTGTGTACCTATCCCTGCAAAAAGAGTTATAGGAAAATTACAAATAAGTTCGTATAAAATTGGTTTCATTTCTATTTAAATTTAAAATAAAGGCTATTTTACATCATTCCTTTTACTTTAGACGTACTCTGCAAAGAACATTCTGTAATTCAAAAACCTCATCAGAGTATTGAAAAGCAACGTTTTTTCCATCACTTTATCTATTTCAAAAAGTTGAGGAACACTTAAATTACCTGTTTCTATTTTCGGTCCCCAGGTAACCATGGCAGGTCCGTCACTCAGCTCAATATATTTCCAGTCTTTATTGCGTACAGACAATACATGATTGGCAGCTAATTCCAGTACCCACGGACGATCTACTATATCTATCCCCAACAAATTACCTAAGCGATTTTCACTATCTGGTGCACTGCCCTTCGGCATCCGTACATCGCTCATAGCTCCTAAAGAAGTCATCCTATCTATCTGTGACATCAACACATCAGATTCTACATTCTTACCGATTTGTTTAGGTCAGCGTACCACCTTCAAAAGCACTGTATTTATTCCCTCTCCACGGTCCTGCAGGACTATAACCATTCAACAATTCTTCTGCCTCATCATCATAACCGTCATCAACTACCGGTCCGCTATCATTGGACAAAATAATTAAAGTTTTTTCCGCTAATCCCTGTTTATCCAGTACATCCATAATCTGTCCTACCACGCAATCCCATACTACTCTTACCACGGAAGCGTTCGCGTGGAAAACGAGGAACATGAATATCATTAGTAGCAAAATACATGAAGGACAGTTCATTTTTATGCAACCGGATAAGTCGATGGCATGTGTAGTAATACTATCAGTAATGTTCTCATCTTTCTATAAGGCTCCCCCTCATATAGCCAATGCGACTGATACCATTTACAATGGACATGTCATGTCCATGACTCGGTTTCAAATTATAAAGTAACTCCAGATGGCTTTTACTGGTCGGTTCACCGGGAAAATTGCGAATATAAGTAACTTCAATAGGAGCTGCAAGATCATAATTAGCCACCATACCATTCTCTATGAATACACAAGGAACACGATCGGCAGTGACAGTCATGATATGGTGATAATCAAATCCTAAATCTTCTAAAGCAACTAGGAGCGGTGCATTCCAATCCTGCATTGCAGTTTTGCCCCCTAAATCCAAATGCCATTTTCCAATGGCACAAGTAACATATCCGGCATAGTGTTCGGGACGTATAATCATCCCTGTATTACCAGCAGCAATATCTGTATCCGGACGACGCCATGTGTATTCTCCCATAAGCAGAGAATACCGTGAGAAAGTAATAGTGCCAGCTACTGCATGTGCATTGGTAAAACGGATGCTATCGGTTGCCAGACGATTAGCATTAGGTGTTTCTACATTTTTCTGCCACAACACTGCAAATCATCATACCACAAATCATCAGCGTAAACAATGATAACATTGGGGTTCTCACGATCAGATGCCTTACCTTTCGTATCTTGCACTAATTGATAAACTTGAAAAGGTGACCGGACTAAATAAAGCTAAAGTTACATACTGATTTTTCGTCTTTTATATTATTGATTAGTTATTCAAGGTATAAACATCACATTGCAAATATATCCACAAAATGTATTATAAAATAATACAAATCAGTTTTTTAACCCAGATTGCGCTAAAGGTAGAGATATTTGTACAAAAGTGTATGCTATAAACTAATTACACAGCCCCTACGCTCCATAAAAGTAGCGTAGGTCTGTGTTACATACATATTATTTTAATATCCCCAAAATAGACTGACCTATCTATACTATTCAAAGAACTATTACCAACCGGGATTCTGTCCCAAATTAGGATTTTTATATTTCTCCGTATTAGAGATCGGATAAAAATACAAGTTATCTGTAATGGTTCTGGTTTCCATCAGGAACTTAGTATATTTAAATTTTCCAGCTTCATTCTTAATGATTTTTACACCATAGATATCAGCAGTTTTATACAAATCCTTCCAACGACGTATATCCCAAAAACGATGTCCCTCAAAAGCTAGCTCCACACGACGTTCGTTCTTCAAACGTTCTATAAAATCAGCTTTTGTCATACCCGTAGGATAGGGAGGCATTTCTACCTTACCACGTGCGCGCACCATATTCACTGCTTCGCGAGCCGTCATTGGATAATCTGCATCCTTATAGTCAGGATTTCCAAAAGCATTTACCATTGCTTCCGCATAATTCAACAAGATTTCAGCATAACGGAACAATACCCAATTATGTTGCGCTTTAGTAGTAGTGGAACCTGATACAAAACTGATATTGGGATTAAGATATTTGTATAGATAATATCCTGTAGTGGTAGCATTGGTCAAAGGAAGTCCATTGGCACCACCTTCCCATATCTGAAGAGGAGCACCACACCAATTCATATTATTGTAAGCTATTGTTCTTGCCAAACGCGGGTCACGGTTATTGTAAGGATTAGCTGTCATAGTAGGATTATTCCAATCAAACTTGGAACCATCCTTCATTTCAAAAGCATCTACCAAATTCTGTGTGGGACAAGTAGAGGTTTTTCCACCCTCTACTCCCATAGGAAAGTTTGCTTTCTCAAAATCTCCAGTTTCACCTACCCCACGGGCTAATATCACTTCGGCACATGTATTATTCACTTTACGGAACTGAGTAGTAAGATCATCTACTAATTTATAACCTAACTCTGAAACATTACCAATGATTTCGTAAGCAGCGGATGCTGCTTTTTTCCATTTCTCAGCACTATCACCTGAATAGAGAGGACTCGCCATATAAAGCGTCACTCTGGACTTTAATGCCAAAGCAGCTCCCCGAGTGATACGGCCAATATCTTTACTAGCAAAACCTTCTGTATAAGTAATAGGCAATTTACCCTCAGTAGTAATCTCTGTAAGTTCCTTAATAATGAAATCCGCTACTTTATCACAACTCTCACGTTTCAAATTGTTCACCTCATCCTGAGTAAGAACAGTAGTAACCAACGGTACATCATGATAACGCTTAATCAATTCAAAATAATAAAATGCACGGAGAAAACGTACTTCATAAGGAAAATTATTAAATTCTTTCATCATATCCTTATATTTTTCGGCATTTTCCCAGTCTTCAAAAGTCTGTCCTTCTGCTTCCTTCAAATAAAGGTTAGCTGCACGAATAGCCGTATAGTATTGCCCCCACACATCATCGACCAATCGATTTGCCGACCAAGTACCATTAACAAAATAATGAATGGCTGAGGATTTATACACATGTACGGCATCATCTGTAGCCGCATCCTGCATAGCACCTTCCGTATTACAAAAATCTTGAGGCAAATAACTGTAAATATTAGTCACCATTTTCTTAGAACGTTCAAAGCTTGTAAAGATGTCCTCCTTTTGGTAGTCGTTTGACTCATCGCAGTCCATAAAGTCGCATCCGCCCAATATGCAGAGCAGCATAAGTAATGCTATATATTTTAATTTCATAAATTTCATTTTACTTAATTTATTAGAAACGTAAATTAACGCCAAATGTATATTGAGTCATCAACGGATGGCCAGTACCTGTCATCTCAGGATCTACCACACCATTCATTTTGTCAATGCTAAATAAATCATGTCCACGAGCGAACAACCTCATATAATTCACACCGGGCAACTTATTCACCCATTTCTGTGGCAAATTATAATACACTTCCAACGTACGTAACTTTAGATATGAAGCATCAGCGACCCATAAAGAATTGGTATTATAGTTGTTCTTGGACCCATTATAAGTGAGACGTGGATACTTACCATTGGGATTACTTTCAGTCCAACGATTATCATAATAATGTTGAGAAACGGTATTATTATTCACCAACGGACGATAAATACTTCGTGTATCAAGCATTTGACTATAATTGGAAACTCCTTGGAAAAAAGCGATAAATCCCAATCCCTTGTACTCAGCACCAAAATTGAAACCATAATAAATTTCTGGACAAACATTATTATAGCCCAATGCAACCTGATCATACTCGTCAATAACTTTGTCATCATTCTTGTCTTTAAATTTCAAATCACCTGGACGAACTTCATCCAACATCTGTTTCACTTCACTGTTTTCAATATCATCCCAACTTTGGTAAATACCTTCCACCTCATAACCAAAATATTGACTTACAGAGTGTCCGGTACGTTTCAAATAATCATACGGACGATACACCTCATTCATTTCTTTAATTTCATTACGATTGAAACTGAATTGACCGCCCAACTGATAAGTAAAATTTCCTATTTTATCATTCCAATTAGCTGCAACTTCCACACCATAGCTATTCACAATACCGCTATTTATATCAGGGGCTGCAATACCCAGTATAGAAGAAAGAACGCCATCACCGTCTACCAAAATATCTGTACGATGGTCATAATAACCATCTACTGATAAAGAAAGACAATTCCATACCATGAAATCAATACCTACATTCAATTTGTGTGATTTTTCATAAGTCAGCCCATCTACCGCAAGACGAGATTCTTTCATACCACTGATAGAAGCTGGCGTTTCACCGAAATAATAATTGCCACCACCACTATATGAACCACGGAAAAGTTGCACACCATAGTCAGCACGTCCCATAATACCATACGAAGCACGAAGTTTCAACAGATTCAACCAATCAGCCTTGAAAGCATCTTCTTCTGAAAGAATCCAACCTGCACCAATTGATGGAAAAACACCCCAACGGTCATCCGGAGCAAGAATACTGGATGCTGAACCCGCCAAAGAGAAGTCCAACAAATAACGATTTTTATAGGTATAATGAGCATGCCCCACAATATCCATAAAGGCTCTACCTGCATTCTGACCACGTTTCATCATTTTGTCCATACTATAAAGTACAGTAGCGTTCAACTTATGGTCAGTACTCCAAGTACGGTCATAATTGACCTGCGCATTGATAGTCAGACGACGAATTACATCCTTGATACTACTACTGAAATCCAAAGCAGTTTCTTCAGTCAACTTCTTATAAGAGTTTTTTTCACCATCCCAACCCATAGTAGCCTGTTCAGTTGCATACTTATGCTGGTTGCGTTCCCAATACCGTGCCTCATTATCAAAGCCCAAACGCGCAGTAGCAGACAAGCCTCTAATAATAAAACTTAAATCTTGTACAAAATTGATATCTGCATAAAGATTACGAGTCTGTCCGCGTTCATAGCCTGTATCAGAAATCATTGCTATTGGATTACTACCATAGATAGAAGTTGCACCCCATCGGCCATTAGAAGTTTTAATAGGCATAGCACCTGCCGGAACTTTGTACAACATATCGAATATGTCAGCGGTCGCAGTATAAGGACGATTATCTTCCGAAAAATTACCACGCATATTAAGTTGCAATTTCGTGGTATTCCCTAACTTGATATCAAGATTAGTCAAGAAGTTCAATTTGGAATATTTGAACTGTGTAGAATAGCCTTCATTCTCCTCTGTAGGCTGCAAAATACCTTTGTCGTTCAGGTAATTCAGCTGAGTAAAATACTGTACGACATCACCACCTCCACGAAGAGAGAGATTCACATTATTACCGAAACTATGATCGCGAAGTGCTTCATCTATCCAATCTACATTAGGATAGAACTCTGGATAAGTCTGATTGCGAAAAACGTCCAACTCACGTTGACTATAACGAGGGGTCGTAATACCATCATTCTTCAGACCTTCATTCATGGCCTGTGCATAAGTATAACCATCCACAAATTTAGGTAAACGGTACGGAGTACCCATCTTAAATTCATAATCAAAAGTAATAACCGGTTTCCCCACATTCCCACGCTTGGTGGTGATAAGAACCACACCATTGGCACCACGTATACCATACAGTGCCAGTGAAGCGGCATCTTTCAATACACTGACAGATTCAATATCCTGCACAGCAAGATTATCAATACTACGTTCATAACCATCAATCAATATTAACGGATTCTTATTACTAGTAGTACCGACACCACGTACATAAAGTGTAGCATTATTCTCCCATTCATTTCCTCCGTTTTGTAAAACCTGAAGACCGGGAATCAGTCCAAACAAAGCGTTGGAAGCTACCGTACTGGTACGATGGCTCAATTCATCAGCAGTTACCATACCACCGGCAGTAGTCGCTTCCTTTTTGTTGAACGAGATCCCTCGTCCGTAATGTTGTATGCTGTCTGCTACCTGAGCCGCCGCAATGGAAGAACACAGCAGCCCTGTAATGATTAGCTTTATACTCTTTTCCATAAGGATAGTATGATTTATTCAATAATAATTTATGTTATTCCCAACCCGGATTTTGGATCAATCCATAACCTTTGTTCACCTCTTTAGGAGGGAATGCACTCAGATACCATTTTGGAGAAAAACCACCGGCTTTCTGCCAGGCTCTTTCTTTCAGTTGTGGAAATTCAAACAAATATTCTCCTGTTTTCTTATGTTTATAAAAATAAATGCCATGCAGATGCTTTGTGAAATCTGCCTCACGCTTCCAGCGAATAAGATCATAGAAACGAACTTCCTCAAAACCAAATTCACAAGCACGTTCACGAAGTACTGCTTCACGGAATTCCTCTTTACTTAAACCTTTTTTCAAATTACCTAAACCAACACGATTTCTCACCGCATTAATGTAAGAATAAGCCTCATCAGTACGGTTACATTCATTCAATGCTTCGGCATATGAGAGATAAACTTCAGCCAAACGTAATAACGGCCATTGAACAACACGTCCACTCCATTCCCCTTGACGATCAAGCAAAAATTTACGAGCTGTTAAACCGTTAGTGGTAAGTCCCTTGTCATCCAAACTGACACTTTTATTATTATAATGTTCGCCTTTCGGATAATTAGTCTTATCTTTCGAATATTGTCGATATATAGTAGCGACACCACTACCAAACTTATCACCATCTAACAAAATAGTTTCACACATACGAGGATCACGATTTATAAACGGATTCTTAGCATGTTCTTGATTATTCCAGTCGAAATCACTTCCATCTGCCATAGGAAACATATCGAAGTATTCCTTGGTAACTCCCCAAGCACCCCAACGTGCACTCTGCATGATACCACCAATATTACTAGTTTTATAATGGCGTCGTACAGAAATCAATGATTCTGTAGTACCTCGTGTATAATAAGCGTCGCGGAACGCCATACGTGGCTCTCCAGCTTTCACCAGTCCATAAAAACCTTCCTTATTCAAAGCCTTAAAGAATTCTTCACCTGCTTTTACTGCATCTTCCCAACGTTTTTGATCATATCCCCCAAACCATGTCATTAATTTTTCGGAAGCTTCACCTACATAATAGGGCGTATCATTATTAAACAATGGACTTGCTGCAAACAATAGTACACGTACTTTCAAGCCCATGGCAGAAGCACGGGTCAGACGACCACTCCAGTTATCAGATTCATCTTCAGTAACATACCAAGGAAGCTCTTTGCAAGCAATAGCCTCATCCAATAACCTCACTATAAAATCCACCGTCTCCTGCAAAGTACCACGAACAGGAAATCCTAAACCGTCTTCTGCGGAAATAGCACGGTCTACAATGGGCAGACCACCAAAATGGCGAAGCATCTCGGCATATTGAGTAGCAACCACGATTTTAGCTTCAGCTTTCAAACGCGACTTTTCCACCTCATCCATATCAGGTACACGGTCTACATTCTCTATAAATACCCAAGCCATACGGATACTTTTCCAACTGTTACGCCGGGTAAAGCCGTATTTAGTACCTCCATCTCCATCAGATGCCTCTTCCGAACCGGCATTGTAAGCACCACTGTAATAAACTTTATTAGGACCATCCCAAGTTAAAGAGGAATTACACAAATCCGTCAAATCTTCTTGAATGCCAAACCACATACTGGTAGAAAAACCATAACTGTTACTTGCCCAAAAAGCATATGGCAAATTACCATAACTATTCCACAATACCCGACGTGCATATACTGCCGTAGAAAAGATGGTATCAATAGTAACATCCGAACTGGGCGGCTTCTGAAGAAATTTCTCACCCAGCGCAAAGTCCTCACATGATATTGTGGTAGCTAATAAAGTACCCAACATCAATCCTTGAAAATATCTTGTAAGTGATTTCATATCATTATATCTTTAAAATTAAAAAACTACTTTCAAGCCCAAGTTGACAACCATCACTAACGGATAATTGGCTCTTGTAGCAGATTTGGATTCTGGATCTATCACATCCAATTTATCAAATGTAAGCAAATTATAGCCGGTAGCATACACACGTAAACTACCTAAATGCATCTTATCCAAAGTTTTCTTGGGGAAACTGTAACCTACTTCCACGTTTTTCAAACGTAAGTAAGACGCATCTCGCAACCACAAATCGGAATCATAGTAATTATTACTTCTGTTCACAAACGAGATAGCAGGATATTTGGCTGCATTCCCCTTCTGTGTCCAAGTATCGGTAACAAAGTATTTCATCAGCGAACGCTGGTTGGTTTGTCCGAAAGGATAACGAAAAACGTCGTCCAACATACGTGAAGTTTTGGCAGCACCAGCCCAGGTCATGCTGATATCAAATCCTTTATAAGAAATACCATAATTAATGCCGTATGATAATTGTGGATAATTAGTATTACCAATAGCAGTGATATCATTCTGGTCTATCTTCTTGTCATCATTCAAATCTATATACATCACATCGCCGGGTTTGGGAGTAATGCCATGGTCGGGAATACCTCCATGTCCTTCGGTAGCATAACGTGCCACATCCTCCTCGGAGAAATAACCGGCAAACTTACGGCCAAAATATTGACCTACAGATTTACCGGTACGTTGCATATAAGCATACGGATAAGTTACCTCGTCCATATAGACAATCTTGTTCTTGGTACGTGAGATATTAAAACCAATATTATATTTCAATTTGTTTATATTGTCTCTCCAATTTATGTTGATTTCATATCCCTTATTGTCAACCTTACCAATATTAGCGGTAGGAAGCGTCACAGCCAAATAACCGGGATTACTTCCACGAGAAGTCAAAATATCACGGCGGTGCTCGATAAAATAGTCAAAATTTACTTTCAATTTACTGTTAAAGAAATAGGCATCAATACCATAGTTTTGTTTAGCAGCTGTTTCCCAAGTCACATTGGGATTTCCTTTTTTTGCTTCGTTAGCTCCTGCAGTGATGGAGCTACCACTACCAAAATAAAAACCACCATTGGAAGCGTTATATACATCCGGCAAATAGAGGAAACGGGAATTGTCATTCACGCGGTCATTACCCACGATACCATAAGAAGCACGTACTTTCAAGTAGTCCATAAAAGATTTTACCGGTTGCATAAAGCTCTCTTCTGATATTATCCAACCCACAGAAAATGCAGGGAACAAGCCGAAACGTTTGCCTGGAGCGAAGTTTTCCGAACCATTATAACCCACATTTACATCAAACATATAACGGGTATTATAGTCGTACGTGGCACGGCCCACTAAACCGATATAACTTCTCGGAATTGACAAGAACTCAGAAGGACCGCTAGGATAATAAGTAATGGACTGATTATACATTACAAGTCCCGAAACATGGTGTTTGCCAAAATCACGTTTATAGTTCAGAGCAGCCTCTACATACCAATCCTTACCACGACCGATAGCTTCCTCATACCCCAATACGGTTTCTTCATCTACACGACGAAGCAATACTGAACCATCGGATTGTATCAACGGCTCGTAATGAGGAGTCTTTCCACGTCTTTTCTTGGTAAGAGATACAGAACTGTTATAAGCGCCTTTCACGTGAGCTTTTAAACCTTTAGTAATAAAATCGAGTTTTTGTTCCAATAAAAAGTCGAAATTCAATGTGTTACCATAAGTCACATCATAACCACGTCCGTAATAAGTATACATGGCATCACGCATGTCACCAAAAGAATTGGAAATATTGCGTGCATCCGCCCATACCCATTTTCCATCTACAATACCAGAACCGGAAAATGGAACTGCCCAATAAATACCACGGAAAATAGTCTCGATATTTGATAAACCCGATTCACCATCTACACCTGGAGTATGCTTATCGTTGACACGTCCACCTATATTCACCCGAAATTGTGTAGTTTTTGTCAAATCTACATCCAAATTCAGACGATAATTATAACGATTATAACTGTAATTATCATCATAATCTTTTTGATAACAATTGAAAAGTCCGTCTTGAGTAAACACACCAAGCGATGCAAAATAACGTATTTTCTGCGAACCGCCCGAAATAGTCAAGTTATGTTGCGTTTGCAGAGCCGTATTACGTACCAAATAGTCCATCCAGTCCATATCCGGATAAGCTATCGGGTTACTATGAGTGCGGAATCCTTCAATAGCTTCTGGCTTGAATGCCAATTCCTTTTCGGTATATCCATCGTGAAGCTGGGCATTATTATATGCTGTGGCATATTCATAGCTATTAGCGAAATCAGGTAAACGAGTTGGTGTCTGCAAAGCAAATGAAGTAGAAAAACTGACTTTCGCTTTACCTTCCTGACCACGTTTGGTCGTCACCAAAATAACACCATTAGCACCACGTACACCAAATACAGCTGTTGCAGAAGCGTCTTTCAATATCGTAATATCTTCCACTTCGTTAGGGTCTAGTTGGAAGAAACTACGTTCTACACCATCTACCAAAAACAAAGGCTGAGACATGGTTTCATTCAATGAACCCACACCACGTACATATACTGTAGGATCATCACTACCAGGTTGACCGGAAGTCTGAATAGCAGATAAACCAGGCATCTTACCTGCCAATGCATTACCAATACTTGATACCGGACTTTTCAGCACATCTTTTGCTGTAATAGACGACATTGCTCCCGTTACTGTCACTTTCTTAGTAGCACCATATGCTATCACCTGTACTTCCTGCAACTCCTGAACATTTTCATTCAGTTCAATTTTTAAAGTAGATTCACCATTATACTTTATCTCCTTATCTTTATATCCTACATAAGATATAATAATAGTAGCACCCACCGGAACTTCAAGTTTAAAGTTACCATCCATATCAGTAATAACTCCATTAGTGGTTCCCTTTACAATTATACTAGCA
>OOCJ01000976.1_pt1 | contig 15824 bp, 15 predicted proteins | sample 1671481 | NCBI WGS metagenome assembly OOCJ01 (sample SAMN06348161, study PRJEB24527) | human gut metagenome | biome: human gut; feature: ankylosing spondylitis patient; material: feces | host: Homo sapiens | place: China | collected 2015-10 | reverse complement strand
ATAGACGGACTAACATAGCTGGAAGATGAATGTACACACAAATTTGGACTTGACTTATACTAGAATAGAAAAATGCAACAAGTTGCAAAAATCTATTACAGTGGGGTTTTAAGATGGAGATTCGCAGAGATTTTTATTTGGATAAATTGATAAAAAGAAAGAATAATGGATTGATTAAGGTAATTACTGGTATTCGTCGATGTGGAAAATCCTATTTACTGAATAATCTGTTTTATCATCATTTATTGGAAAGCGGAGTTGATGCTGACCACATCATTCGCTTTGCTTTTGATTCAGCCGATGATCTTTATCTGATTGGCGAAGGCCTGATTCAGATTGAAAAGGAAAAGCGTGGAGTTGACCCTGAAAAGTTTATGGCTTATATCCGTTCCAAAGTTGTAGGTGAAGAAATGTATTATCTGCTGCTTGATGAAATTCAGATGTTGGATTGTTTTGAAGCTGTTTTGAATGGCTATCTTCGCAAAGATAATATGGATGTATTTGTGACAGGAAGTAATGCAAAACTTTTGTCTAAAGATATAGCCACCGAGTTCGCCGGTCGTGGGGACGAGGTTCATATGTATCCCCTGAGTTTTGCCGAGTTTATGACCATTTACAGCGGTGATAAGTACATGGGATTATCTGAATATATGCTGTATGGCGGCATTCCTCTGGTTGTTCTTCGTGAGGGAGCAAACGATAAGGCAGTTGCATTGCAGAATCTGTTCAATGAGATTTATCTTCGAGATATTACCAAACGTAACCGAGTGAAGAATATCGGAGAATTGGAAGATCTTCTGAACATTCTTTCCTCTGCCATTGGTTCGCTGACCAATCCGGAAAAATTGAAGAATACTTTCAAGACGGTAAAGAAATCCAGAATCACTTCCGCTACCATTAAGAAATATCTGGATTATTTTGAGGATTCTTTCCTGATTGAATCAGCACAAAGATATGACATTAAAGGAAAAGCATATATTGAAACACCTAAGAAATATTATTTTTCCGATCTCGGTCTTCGCAATGCCAGAATCAATTTCCGTCAGTTTGAGCAGACTCATTCTATGGAGAATGTAATTTATAATGAACTTCGTATGCGCGGTTACAGTGTGGACGTGGGCGTAATACCGATTGCGGAAAGAAATCAGGAAGGTAAGGTTATCCGTAAACAGCTTGAAGTTGACTTTGTATGCAATCTTGGTTCATCCAGATACTATATCCAGTCTGCATATTCGCTGCCAGATGAAACGAAACGCACTCAGGAAATCAGACCGTTCAGGAAAATTGATGATTCTTTCAAAAAGATTGTTATCACAAAAGATATTGTACAGCCCTATTATGATGACTATGGTATCTTGACTGTAAACATTTATGACTTTCTCCTTGATCCGAAAATTCTTGAAAAATAAACAATGTTATAATGTGTTATCCGAAATTTTTGCCCGTGTATCTGTCCTTATCAGAGTTCGTAAATACTGGTGGTATTTTATGATGATAAATTTGGCGTGAGTATAAGAAGATTTGTAATCAAGATGGATCAAACAGGACTGACGAAGTATCGCTCAGATTAGATTAAAAATTCTAGTCTGGGCGATTTTTTCGTTCAGGGAAAAGGAGGAAATGTTATTGACAGAAAAGCTGATTCTATTTTAATTCCATTCCTCTGCCAACAGAAAATCGCAGATATTGCGGTGCTTGATCCCGTTTCTGCTCATGTCGAACTCATCCAAAGAGACAACATATTCTAAAATTATAAGATATAACTGATAAAATCTATATTTCTGTAAATTTCGACAGTTACGAACACAAATTTCAGAAGGAGATTGCGCAATGAAATCCTCCGTTGCCCAAACGGAACAAGTAGAAACGGAGACCTTTTTATCGTTTTGTGACTTGTGCAGCATAATAAAAAGGAATTATAATCAAGAAGGAAAAAACGCTTTTTTCGAGCTATATCAGCAATCCAGTAATACTTTGTGGCATTGACTGTTGCCTTGAACGGTTCAATTCTGCCGGTCTAAAGGAAGGAAAAAATTATGGAATATTCAGCAATTCTTCATGATATGGATAAAAGATTCTGCTATGCAATCGATAAGGATTTATTCGTAATACGTGTGCAGGTAAAAAAAGATGATATAAAAGAGATCATGCTTCATTATGAGGATAAGTACATACCACTGGAATGGAAGGATACGCGAAAGACCATACCGATGAAGAAGGTTGCCACATCACAGTTTCATGACTATTATGAAGCACAGCTTCAGATGCATTTGATATGTCTCCGCTATTATTTTGAATTTACGGATATGCAGGGAGAAAAGGTATATTATGGCAACTATGAGTTTAGCAGGGAATGTATTACAAACAGGGACAGAATGTTCGACTGTCCGCAAAATCTTCGTGAGGAAGAAATGTTTGAGGTGCCGGAGTGGGCAGCAAATAAGGTCGTGTATCAGATTTTTCCATCTCGCTTTGCAGCGTCACAGCCAATAGACAAGGAACTGTGGTATAAAGCACCCATTACATCTAAGGATAATCTGCATGGCAATCTCAGAGGAATTATGGATCATTTGGATGATATTCAGAAGCTGGGAATAGATGTTGTGTATTTAACACCTATTTTTAAATCGGATTCCAGCCATAAATATGATACCACTGATTATTATCAGATAGATCCTTCCTTCGGAACGACAGAGGATCTTAAGGAACTGGTGCAAAAAGCGCATGCGTATGGAATGAAAGTAGTGATGGATGCAGTATTCAACCATACAGGAAGGGATTTTTTTGCATTTAAGGATATCATGGAAAAAGAAGAAAAATCCAGATATCTGGACTGGTATTTTATCGAGAGATTTCCGCTGAAGGGTGAAAAGGGAGAAGTTCCTCACTACAAATGTTTTGGATATTATGGAGGAATGCCTAAGTTAAATCTGAAAAATCCGGAGGTTGAAAAATTCGTTACAGATGTTGCATGTTATTGGATTAAGGAATGCGATATTGATGGATGGAGAATGGATGTAGGTGACGAAATCAGTCATTTCTTCTGGAAGCGATTTAGAAAGGCTGTTAAAGCAGTAAAAAAGGAGCTGCTGATCATTGGGGAAATCTGGCATTATGCAGGAGATTTTCTTGAGGGAGATGAATGGGATACGGTCATGAATTATCCGTTTTACCTGAATCTCATAGATCTGCTTGCAGATGAAAAAATCAATGTCAGCCAGTTTATACAGAATCTTGAATATTTGAAGGGGCGCTTAAACAAAAAATGCTATCCTCTCATGTGGAATCTGATCGACAGCCATGATACGGCAAGATTTTTACATCTATGTAAGGATAATAAGAAAAAGCAGCATTTGGCAGCAGCTTTTCAATTGTTATTACCGGGAATGCCTATGATTTATTACGGAGATGAATTTGCGATGCCCGGAGCAAATGATCCGGATTGCAGACGTGGCATGTACTGGGATGAAGAATACCAGGATAAAGAGATGTTTGAATGGTACAGGCAGCTGCTGAAGGTGCGAAAAAACCATGCATGTATCGTAGAGGGTGAACCGTTGGAAATAGCTGCAAGGGACGGGGAAGAGACGATCGTCCTGACCAGAAAAAATGACGAAGAGACACTTGCTTTGATCTTCAACTGCAGCAGCAGCGCAAGAGTGTTTCATGAGTATGCACAAAAATATGATTTACTTAGAGAGAAACCCTTTGATGGAAAAATAGAGGGACTTGAAGCCGCTGTAATAGTACTTTAAGCTGTAATGCAGAAGAGGCCATTCGGGCATATGCGGAAGTGATACTTTTCATTTGCAAAAAAGATGAGGTGTGATAAGATGAGAAAAGTATAGAAACAAATTAAAATATATCACTGGAGAAAATATTATCATGAAGAAAAAAATAAATTATGCAGGAATTCTGAAAGAGACAGGGATCCTGACTGTGGCGGTAGCCATCATCGCGGCAGCAGTCTACTTTTTCCTGGTGCCGAGTCATGCGTCGGTCAGCAGCATTTCCGGTCTGGGAATCGTGCTGTCTAATTTTATACCACTTCCGCTATCGGTCATTACGATGATCCTGAATGTGGTGCTTCTGCTCATTGGCTTTGCCACCTGTGGGAAAGAGTTCGGGGTAAAGACGGTGTACACCAGTGTGATGCTGCCGATATTCTTAGGGCTTTTCGAGATGCTGTTTCCAAATTTCGGTTCCATGACGGACAGTCAGGAACTGGATGTACTGTGCTATATTCTGGTGGTCAGCGTGGGACTCAGCATTCTGTTCAACCGGAATGCATCTTCCGGAGGACTGGATATTGTAGCAAAGATCATGAATAAATATCTCCATATGGAATTGGGTAAGGCTATGTCTCTCTCCGGTATGTGTGTGGCACTGTCCGCAGCACTGGTATATGATAAGAAAACGGTGGTGCTGAGTATCCTGGGTACCTATTTCAACGGAATCATTCTGGATCATTTTATTTTTGACAATAATATCAAGCGGCGTGTCTGCATTATTACGAAGAAAGAGGAAGAACTGCGCCAGTTTATTACAAGAGATCTGCACAGCGGTGCCACGATCTATGAAGCCATCGGTGCCTATCATTTTGAAAAACACAACGAGATCATCACCATTGTGGACAAAAGTGAGTACCAGAAATTAATGAAATTCATCAATGAACTGGACCCCAAGGCGTTTATTACCGTATATAATGTATCGAGTATGAAGTATCAGCCGAAGATTGGGGCCTTTTGACCTTGGCTTTGATGCCTACGGATTGTTCCGTGCTACGTACGCTCACAATCCTCCCCTCTATTCGCATATCGTGGGATTATCATCCCACTTTTATGCTCATATCGGGGCGGGTCCTAAGGTCTTTCACCCACTTATGAGCAAGCTCATGTGGGCTTAGACCTTTTGACCCTGGCATCTTTATAATAATATTATGGAGAAATGCAAAATGAAAAAGGTACGGAATATCGCAGTGATCGTTTTATCTGTCATATGTGTTGGAATTCTGGCTTTTTTATTGTGGAATTTAGGAAGCACAGAGGAGTCTACACAGAAAATAATACCGGAAGTTCAGCCGGAACCTATGTCGGAACAGAGCGTATCGGATTCTGATGTGAGTGGCAACAGCGCAGAGAACAGTGGAGATCCTACGGAATTGCCGGAGACGGAAGAAAGTGAACCGGCGGAAGTGGTGGATCTTGTAGCGCAGAAGGCAGAAGAACTCTTGGCAGGAATGACCTTAGAGGAAAAAGTCGGACAGATGTTCATCGCCCGGTGCCCGGAGACGGATGCAGCATCCAAGGTGACGCAGTATCATCTCGGTGGATATATCTTATTTGCCCGGGATTTTACCGGTAAAACAAAAGAGGAAGTAACGGCATCCATTCAAAGTTACCAGAATGCTGCGGAAATACCTCTGCTGATCGGTGTGGATGAGGAAGGCGGCACGGTAAACCGTGTCAGCAAAAATGCGAACCTGAGGGAAACGCCTTTTGCCTCTCCTCAGGAACTGTATGCTCAGGGAGGATGGGACCTTATTCGGAGTGACACACAGGAAAAATGTCAATTACTGCAGAGCCTGGGAATTAATCTGAATTTTGCTCCGGTATGCGATGTATCACAGGATCCGCAGGATTTTATTTATGCCCGCAGTTTCGGGCAGGATGCGGAACAGACGGCGGTCTATGTGCAAACGGTGGTCGGTGTCATGTCCGAAGAGCACATGGGGAGTGTATTAAAACATTTTCCGGGATATGGCAACAACTCCGATACGCACACCGGTGTTGCTTATGATGAACGTCCTTATGAAACATTTGTAAATTCTGACTTTCTGCCGTTTCAGGCAGGAATCGATGCCGGAGCCGATATGGTACTGGTATCCCACAATGTTGTCTCCTGCATGGATGATCAGGTACCGGCATCTATTTCTCTACCGGTACATAATATTTTGCGTAATGAATTAGGGTTTGACGGCGTGATCATTACCGATGATCTGGTCATGGAAGGAGTACGGCAGTTCGCCGGGGATGCGGAGATTGCCGTAAGGGCGGTACAGGCGGGAAACGATATGCTGTGCTGCACCGATTTTGAAGTACAGGTACCCGCAGTCATCAAGGCGGTCGAAACCGGTGAGATTACCGAGGAACGCCTCAACGAATCGGTCCTGCGTATTTTGAAAGTGAAAATAAAGCTGAGCATCATTGCGGACACTGCGGATGCTCAGGACTAGAGAAGGCTCCGCAGTACATCCTCGGGCCGGGGAGTGTGCTGCGGATATTTTTCTCTCAACGGACCGGCAGCTCCGTCCATAATATAGGGATGTCCCACGATATCCAGCATGGATACGTCGTTATAATTGTCACCGAATGCCATGACATCTGTAAGGTCAATACCAAGGATCCTGCAGATAGAGGTGACACCGATGCCTTTGTTGGCAAGGGTGGTATCGATCCAGTAAGGTCCCGCCACTGCACAGTTCGCCTGCTCCCAGCGGGGGACGAAGCGGTCAGCATAAGCTGCTACGCCTTCATGGAGATATACGGAGACCTTTACGATGTCCTCCGGAATTTCGGAAGGATCCTGAATGACCTGATAGTTGTTGCCAATAAACTTTATTCTGTCCAGCATTCCCAGCCCACGTTCCATCAGATAAGCCGTATTCTGTCCGGAGAGCATGACTTCGCCCTGCCCGTCACTCCGGCTCCACAGATCTTCTGCAATCTCTTCCGCCAGGGCACGGGGCATGGGATTTTTCGCAATGCACAGCTCGTCCTTGTAGATCACGCCACCGTTTTCACATAAGAAAATACAGCAATCCGCCACCGGAGCGAACAGCTTCCGCAGACTGGTATACTGTCTTCCAGACGCCGGGCAGAACGGGATCCCCCGGTCATGAAGTGCCCGGATCTGGTCAAAAATCTCGCCTTCCAATTCTTTTTTTCCATATTGTAAAAGTGTACCATCGAGGTCACTGCAGACTAATCTGATTCCCATAGTCGGAATTCCTTTCTCTCAGAATAATAATTTTAAAGATGCTAAATAGTATATCATAAATTATACATGAATACTTATTTTTATTTGATAGCCGCTTTTCTTAATTGCTACAAGATATGTTGAAAAAATGTGGAAACAAGGAAAGTGATATAAAAATAAAAAAATTGCTAATGATATCCAAAACGAGTAAGATAGTAAGCAAGAGTAAAACAATAATCCTTGACCTAAAGCTGTCTTTAGGTGTTACAATGTCTTCAGAGTGATTTTCAGCATTTAAATAAAGAAAAGGTGCCGATACCGAAAAGCATGGTGTCGGCACCTTTTTGGGCTTTACTTTGCCAAATTCGTTAGATATGATAAAGATAGAAACTGTATTTACCGGCTATATGGGGAGGGCGTATGTACAAAAGAAAGCTTCACAAAGAAATAAGCAGCGGATTACTGGTATTGATCGTGGCATTTTCTCTGACTGGCTGCGGCAGCAGTAGGGACGCTTTGGAAATCTCTGATACCGAATCTGCTCAGGCAGAAGGAATCAGTCAGGAAACCGCTACAGCCACTCCAGCCACCTCACAGACAATCCCGGAGACGACAACGGAACCTGAGCCGGAGAAACTTACCTGCCAGACCGGACTATATCAGGAGAAAACCCTGGCAGATCAAGTCTCGGTGGATGATGCCCGGGAACTGCCGGAAGGAGAGTATGGTGTGCTGTCATACTCCTATGATGAGACAGTCAGTGTCTGGGGCAACGGTGCAGAAGATTGCCTGGTGATTCATGACGGCGACGAGGAATACCGGGTGGAGATCCCCTGGCAAAACATGTATTCGGCACCACCTGCGGTAGAGGCCGCAGATTATGATGGGGATGGCGACAAGGAGTACTATATTTCTACCATACAGGGGACAGGAACCGGTGTCCATGTGGAAGGACTGTATTATGTAGATGTACAGAAAGGAACTCCGAAGGTCTCCGAATATACAAATGTGGTTGAAGATTTTGAAAGCCGGATCCTTGCAGCGGATACGTTAGATGAACAGTTCCATACACTTCATGTGGATTTCCTGGATAAAAACGGGGAGTCAGATCCTGAGGAAAGTATAGATCTGAGTCTGGATTCCCTGCTACGGGAATATGAAGGAAATACTTATATGGGTACCGTTCTGGGAGACCAGATCCGGTTTGATTTCCGAGGAGGAACCCCTTTTGCAAGCGTAGTGGTGGGTATACAGCTGTATCAGATAGCAATTCCGCTATATGATTCCAGCTTTCGTGTAACGGCACCGGTGTCAATGCAAGAGAATGGGAAATTTTCTCTGGGCGATTTTTCGGTAAGCACCAACCCTTATGACGTGAACGTGGAGAACGCAGACGGGGAAGAACAGAATATGGCAGAGGTCTATACCGGATATTATGATCTGACCCATAACGGTTACAAGGAAAAGATTGTAACGAAGGTCTATCTGGAGGAAGAAAATGATGAGCTCACGGAAGCATTGCGGAAGGCCGGAAACTGGGGAACAGTAGATGTCTACGAATATCTGGGAGACGGACAATATGGAATCATCCCGCTGTGGTCACAGGAGTTCGCTATTGCCCATGCCGGGAACACGCAGATCTTCCTTACGCAAAAGGACGGCTACGATTATCTGGTGGTGACAAGCCTCTGGACGGGACAGGGGATCTGCTATTATGACTATAATGTACTGTCTCCGGTGGACTATTCCTTTGACAGATATCATAACGAGCTGAAAGGGGCAGAGCATTACGATCCGCAGTTTTTCACAGGGCTGGAAAACTGGTTGAAGGAGGATTCCCTCCTGCTTGTGGCAACGGATATTAACATGCCGCAGGGACAGGAAGCCATTCTGACGACCGATGAAGAGGTGCACTATGCCAGAGAATATTTAACGGTAAAGAAAGAACAACAGCAGCGGATAGAGGAAATAGAGTAAGAACAGGATCAGTATTTCCAGAGAGATACAAAAGTGATAAAATAGGATCAATAAGGATTTTTTCAGTATAAACTTTTCACGCGCAAATTGTGCCTGCACAGTGTACGGAAGTACAGGTTTAAAGGACCGGAAGGCTTGCATGCTACGGAAAGACAAGAGGGTTAAAGAGATGAACGAAATGATCAGAAAAAGAAATGAACAACTGGCAAAAACAGTCATCAAGGGTTTACAGTCCCGCAACATGTCGGGCTACTACGCAGAGGATAAAGAAGCCGCGCTGAAACAGGCACTGGAGCTGATCCCGGAGGGAAGCACCATTGCCATGGGCGGATGCATGAGCGCCGGAGAGATCGGACTGATCTCCGCTCTGGAAGCAGGCAATTACCACTATATCGACCGCTCGAAGATGGATGCCAGAGCCGGTCTGATGGCTGCTTACGATGCGGATATTTTCCTGTCCAGTGCCAATGCCATCACCAGTGACGGTGTTATGGTCAATATCGACGGCAATTCCAACCGTGTTTCCTGCATTGCTCAGGGACCGAGAAAGGTAATCTTCATCGTCGGCATCAATAAGGTATGTGCCGATCTGGACAGCGCCATGAAGCGTGCGAGAAATGTGGCAGCTCCCATCAATGCCCAGAGATTCGACATCAAGACTCCCTGCAAGGAGACCGGAAAATGCTTCGACTGCAAATCTCCGGATACCATCTGCTGTCAGTTCCTGATCACAAGATATTCCAGACATACGGACAGAATTCATGTGATCCTCGTAAATGACACCATCGGATATTAAACAGCAAAGGGGAAAGAACATGGCATTGGAATTACAAAAAGGAAGACCTGCAGATACGACCGGCAGACTGGACAAAGAGATCCGTACCTATGACCTGCTGGACAGGCTCGGGGTGGAATATGACCGTGTGGATCACGCTCCGGCGATGACCATGGAGGACTGTAAGGAAGTGGATGAGATCCTGGAGTCCATGGTCTGTAAGAATCTGTTTCTGTGCAACCGTCAGGAGACGGCCTTTTATCTGCTGATGATCCCGGATACCAAGGTGTTCCATACCAAGGATCTGTCGGCACAGATCGGCTCGGCGAGGCTTTCTTTTGCCAAGCCGGAATACATGGAGAAATTCTTGGATATTACTCCCGGCTCTGTCAGTGTACTCGGTCTGATGAACGATAAGGAACATCAGGTGAAGCTGTTGATCGATGAAGAGGTGCTGGACAGCGAATATTTCGGATGTCATCCCTGCATCAATACCTCCAGCCTCCGCATGCGGACGGCTGATCTGATCGAAAAGGTGCTTCCTGCCATGGGACATGATTTTGTAAAAGTAAAGCTGTAAAAAGTAATAATATAAGCAGATCTGCCCGCCGCCGGAATCCCGGCAGCGAGGATCTGTAAGCCTGGTTTTGCATGGCTCTGAATAGTTACAAGATATTAAAATACCTGTTCGCACTCTTCACACATCAGCAGGAAGGCGCCGACCCCGTGCAGGTCGTTGGCGGATACGGGACGGTGGATATAGTGGTCATAATCACCGACACCGGTTCCGATGCAGACATTACCGATAATGAGGTCATCACCTTCCCAGGTCAGGGAGCGGATCACACCCTCATAACCCTTGCGGGCATATTCCAGATAAGATGCATCCAGCAGACCTTTGCGGATCGCTTTGCACAGGGCGGCAACATACAGGCAGCTGCAGGAATTCTCCAGCCAGTTGGCAGGATCATCGCCCCGGTTGACTACCTGATACCATCTGCCGTCTTCAGACTGGAATGCGAGCAGAGACTTTAATAGATCCACTGCCATTTTTTCCAGTTTTGCTCTGTCCGGATGATCGGCGGGAATGAAATCCAGTTCGTCCAGGAGGGCTACAGGCACCCATCCCATGGCTCTGCCCCAGAATTCGGGGGAGCAGCCGGTCTCTTTGTCAGCCCATTCTACTTTCCTGTCATAAGACCATGCATGATACAGCAGACCGGTCTTGGGGTCACGGGTATGTTTCTGCATGGTCAGAGCCTGGAAGATAACCTCATCAAAATATTCGGGGTGATGGAATTCTGCGCCATACTGCGCGCGCAGCGGACCTTCCATGTACAGACCGTCCAGCCACATTTCTTCCGGCAGATCGGCCTTGTGGAAATAGCCGCCCTCGGGAGTGGTTGGATAACGATCAATGGCAGCCATCAGAGAGTCCAGGGCTTTCTTATATCTGGCATCACCGGTACAATGATAGAGGGGATATAACAGAATACCCGGCTGCATATCGTCGAACTGCCCCATATCAGCCTGTTTGATCACACCGTCTTCGGTGATGACGGCATCCACCCAGGATTTGATGTAATCAAAATATTTTTCCTCTTTGCAAAGTTCATAGCTTTTGTACATTCCGGACAGGAATACTCCCTGATGATAATGAAATCTTCCTTCGGGCGGAAGCTTGGGGGCTTCCCATTTGCGCATCATGGTATCCATGGATGCTTTTGCATAGTCTAAAGGTCTTTTCTCCATAAGTTATCTCCTTCCAATATACTTCACATGGCACAAGATTTATTATATAATTACATTATAATCGATTATTTTGGATAATGTTTAACATATCTTGCGATAGTGAAAAGTAATAATATGAATCTTGCTGGAATCTTTTCCGGGAAAGGAAACAGATGCTTCGTACGATTTTTGATCCCTATTCGGATCTGTTTTTGGAATACATAGAGACCTCCAAGAAAAATGACATGCAGACCAATCATTACCACGATACCTACGAATTGTTTTTTGTGGTGAAAGGAGTGCGATACATCTTTCTGGATGGTGTCTGTCATGTGCTGAATCCGGGTGACATCATCCTGATCAAGCCTTACCAGACCCATTATATGCAGAGTCTGTCCTCGGATTTCTATGCCCGGTATGTCTTGAATTTTGCACCGGATTATCTGGATGGAATGTTGAAACCTGCGGAGAAGCAGCGGTTCCTGGAGGTTCTGCAGAATGATATTCTGCATCTGACAACGGAACAGTCCGGAGAACTGGTAGAGGTCTTCGAACGGCTGCGGAAATATTATAACCGCCACGATGCTGTGGCCGAGAAATTAAAGCAAAACTATTGTCTGGAACTGCTGCTACTGTGCAGAGACTACTATACGAGGCAGGAGCGGACACAGATGCCGGAGCTCTCCGCAGCTCCCAGACAGGAGATTCTGGATGCCATCGCCTATATCAATGCCCATTATGCGGAAAAAATAGATCTGGAGACCATCGCATCCCAGATCCATTTAAGTAAATACTATTTTTGCCGTATTTTCCGCGAGGTGACCGGAGCCACCGTTCTGGAATACCTTACCAATGTCCGGCTGACCAGAGCCGGAAGACTTCTGGTGGAATCTTCTCTGGCGATCCAGGAGATCGCGCAGAAGACCGGATTTGCGTCATTGGTGCATTTTTCCAGAACCTACCGCAATGCTTATGGTGTCAGTCCCAGTGATACCAGACGCCGGCGAAAGGCGTAGAAGCTACTGAATCCCACAGGCGAGACATGCTGACATTTGTGACGCAAAAAGTCAAATCATCCACAAATTGATTTCTCGTTGAGAGTCTTATATAATAAAGTCGAGGTCAAAGGCCCCCGGCTTTGATGCCTACGTGCTACGCACTCCCACAATCCTACCCTCTATTCGCATATCGGGGTGGGTCATATAACAGAAATGGTTTATACCGTAAAAAATGTATGGTAAGAATACGAAAGAGAGAAGAAAATGGTACTACAGATATTAACATATACACATCATACAACGACAATGCTGTTTGGAATCTTCCTGTCGGCATTTTTTCTGGGAGTGAAGCAGGATAAGAAAAATATATTGCAATTGTTGTCATTGGCGGTTGTTTCAGGAATTCTATATGTTCTGTGTGTACTTCTCTTTGGAACAGAAACAGTAGATCAGATTTATCCACTGATCGTGCATGCCCCATTGTTATTTGTACTGGTTTTGCATTATAAATTCCGTATTCTTCCTTCCCTGATTTCTATTTTCACGGCATATCTATGTTGTCAGTGCAGTAACTGGATGGGACTGTTTGCTTTGGCTCTGACAGGACAGGAATGGTGCTATTATGTCTGTCGTATTCTGGTGACGGTGGGAGCTTTCATCCTTTTATGCCGGTATGTATGCCAGACCACAGCCATGCTGTTTGCCAAAACGGACCGGGAACTTCTGATCATTGGAAGCCTGCCGATCATTTATTACATTTTTGACTATGCCACGACCAAATTTTCCAGTCTGTTGTATTCCGGCAATAAGGCGGTGCCGGAGTTCCTGGGCTTTGCCATGTGCCTGACGTATCTGCTTTTTTTACTGGTATATTTCCGGGAGTATGAGCTGAAGAATAAGGCGGAGCAGTACAACGAAATGATCCGGATGCAGTTAAGTTCTCTGCATACGGAAATGGAAAGTACAAGAAAAAGCGAGCAGAGAATGTCCATCTTGCGGCATGATACAAGACATCATCTGTCGGCGATCCGGACACTGATCCAGCAGGGAGAGTCCGACAAGGCGCTGGAATATTTGAACGAAGTGAGCCAGACCTATGACGATACGGTGATCAAGACCTACTGTAAAAATGAAATGGTGAATTCGGTTCTGTCCATCTATAACTCCCGGTTTGAGGAACGGAGGATTCACTGGGAAGTGCAGGTCAGTATCGGGGAGAAGCTTCCCTGTTCGGAAATGATGTTCTGTGCGATCCTGTCAAACGTACTGGTGCGAGTAGTGATACAGCATTTTTTGAAAACCATCGTAGTACAATTTGTTTTTGAGGTCATCGGATAGCAACTTGCTTGTATCGCACCCCGATGGGCAGCCGTGTTTGAAACCCAGTTGCCTTTTATATACCACACAACCTGAAAATTATCAAGTACGCGCAGCGTTCACTTCTCCCATCACCGGGAGCAAATGGACGCTGCTTTTTTTGTTTGCAACGAAAGGAGGCATCCGTGAAATGGCAGTTTTTCGGGTAGAAAAGAACAGCGGCTACACGGTCATGTCAAACCACCACCTGCGGAACCGGGCCTTGTCCCTGAAAGCCAAGGGCTTACTCTCCCAAATGCTCTCCCTGCCGGAAGATTGGGACTACACCCTGCAAGGGCTGGCCCGTATCAACCGGGAAAGCATCGATGCGATACGGCAGGCTATCCGGGAACTGGAACAGGCAGGCTACATCCAGCGTTCCAGAGAACGGGACGAGAAAGGACGGCTGCGCGGTGCAGACTATGTGATCTTCGAGCTGCCGCAGCCCGTTCCTGCATCGGTTTCACCTACATTGGAAAATCCAACGTTGGAGAATCCCACGCAGGAAAACCCTACGTTGGAAAATCCAATGCAATTAAATAAAGATAAACTAATTACAGAAAAACAAAAGAAAGAGGGATTAAATACCGATTCCATTCCTATCCATTCCCCAAACCCCTTGCCTTTGGACGAGGACGAGACAGCGGCATCGCTGCCGGAACGGACGGGAAGCCGAAAGGAAGCGGCCTATCAAATCTACCGGGACCTGATTCTGGAGAACATCGAGTATGACACCCTCACCCAGAATCCCCGGATAGACCGGGAACAGCTGGACGAGATCGTGGACATCCTGCTGGAAACCGTCTGTACCAGCCGCAAGTCCATCCGGGTGGCCGGGGACGATTACCCGGCAGAGTTGGTCAAGGCGAAATTCTTGAAGCTGGACAGCCATCACATCGAGTTCGTCATGGACTGCCTGCGGGATAACACCACCAAAGTCCGTAACATCAAGCAATACCTGCGGGCCATGCTGTTCAACGCCCCCAGCACCATCAACAGCTACTATGCGTCCCTTGTGGCACATGATATGGCGCAGCCTGATTGGGGCCGCCCGCCCAACACCTGACCGAAAGGAGCGTCCACCCATGAGAGCCTTTTACCTGCGGCGGCTGGTGGTTCCACCCTAGCTGCCGCTCTGAATTTTCTGCAACAAGGAGGGATTCATATTGCAGGAAGAAGTCACCCAGAAAACCATTGCCCTGTCCGTGAAAACAGGCAAACTCACCGCCCAAGCGTTGCAAGCTGCCCTGAAAAAATACTTGCAGCACCGGGCCAAGGGGCCAAAGCTGCACCACGGCAAGCAAAGCCTGAAACAGCTGAAAGCCCACGGCGCGGCCCTGACCAACATTGAAGTCACGGAAGCGAACATCGGGGCGTTCAAGCCCTGCGCCAAGAAGTACGGCGTGGACTTCACCTTGCGTAAGGACAAGACCACCCAGCCGCCCCACTACATCGTGATCTTCAAGGCCAAGGATACGGACAATCTGGAACAGGCGTTCCGGGAGTTCACAGCCAAAACGCTCTCCAAGGAGCAGCGGCCCTCCATCCGCAAGGTGCTGACCGCAGCCAAGCAGAAAGCGGCCCAGCAGCCGAAACGTGCGAAAGAAAAAATCAAGCAAAGGGAGCTGGAACGATGAAGCCTGAACTAAAAAAACTGCTGGTGCTGAATCTGCCATATCTGCTGTTCGTGTACCTGTTTGCCAAATGCGGGCAGACGTACCGTCTGTCGGCGGGCGCGGATGCTTCGGCCAAGCTGCTGCACCTAACGAGCGGCATCTCCGCCGCCTTTGCAAACCCGCTGCCCAGCCTGCATCCGTTTGACCTCTGCGTTGGCGTTGTTGGTGCGGTGGCTGTCCGGCTCATCGTGTACAGCAAGGGCAAGAACGCCAAGAAGTACCGCAAGGGTGAAGAATACGGCTCTGCCCGGTGGGGCACCGCCAAGGATATTGCCCCCTACATCGACCCCAAGTTTGAAAACAACATCCTGCTGACCCAGACCGAACGCCTGA
>OOCJ01000974.1_pt1 | contig 15921 bp, 16 predicted proteins | sample 1671481 | NCBI WGS metagenome assembly OOCJ01 (sample SAMN06348161, study PRJEB24527) | human gut metagenome | biome: human gut; feature: ankylosing spondylitis patient; material: feces | host: Homo sapiens | place: China | collected 2015-10 | reverse complement strand
TAGATCATAAGGCGCCTCCTTTCTGTGCATTATCCTGGGAAGTATTACGGTCGTTTTTTTTGGCCTTTTTCTCCCGGTACAGTGTCAGGACGACACCCAGGGCAATACAGATCAGGATCAGTACAATGGCACTGACTTTATAAAAGTAATTGGCAATAAAAGCTGCGGCCATAATAAAAATAGACAGGTATTGTTTTTCTTTTACAATACCAGATGCCATGCTAAAGCTGACTTCCATAATAACTGCCCCTACACCTGACTGCATGCCATTTAACATCCACCCAACGATCAGGTTGGAACGGAATGCCGCATAACAGAATGAGATAGCAGAAAGAATGACAAAAGGTGGTATTACCGTAGCGATCACAGAGCATAAAACACCGGTCAGGCCAGCCAGTTTATAGCCAACAACAATGGCACCGTTTACGGCGATTGCTCCGGGACAGGACTGGGCGATAGCCACTAGATCCAGCATCTCTTCTTCATCGATCCAGTGATACTGGTCAACAAATTTTGTTTTCATTAAAGTAACGATCACGTATCCGCCGCCAAAGGTAAAGGCACTGAGATACAATGTTGAGAGAAAGAGCTTTTTAAGGATCTGGCCCTTACTGGCTCCTTTTATATTTAATTCCATGGTTTCCTCCAGAAAGATAAGATGTTCTCTCGGAATCTTTCTGTGCCTGATTTTGTGAGAAGATTTTTTGTCAGTTGTGCCCAAATTTCTGAGGCGTACGCGGTGCGTACGGTGATGAAATTCGGGTGCGACTGGCGGAAAATCGGCCACAAAGGCAGGTGCAGGAAAGCCTCCGAGAGGACATTAAGTTCTTTTTTACTATAAGCCATGAAAATGAAGATGTAAATGTAAAAATTAACGGGAGATTGGTAATATGATTGAAAAAAGCAGATACTTTCATATCTGTGTCAAGAAAGAACCGTAAAAAATCTGTCAAGAAAGAACCGTAAAAAAATCTTGACAGCTTGTTAAGACTATGTTAATTTAAAAAGTGTGACCACTCAATATATTGAGTTAAGCCCAGACGGACAGGCGGGTCAGAAGCCGAAAGTGGGAAACCACATTATTGATTGGGTTAAGAGCCCAAATTTTATAAGTCGATACGCAGTATGCGTAATTTTATCAGTGCAAAAAGGCACGTCACTTGTGAAACGGTCAATAAGAGCTTCTGGCAAAACAGAGCGGAGAACTGGGAAAGTAGGGTCACTTTTTTTCTGCCTGTTAAAAGGGCAGAGACATTTAAAGACAAAACACATACAGCAGGTGATGGAATATGCCGTCACCTGTTTTTTTATGGATAAAAGGGACGGCGAGTATGAGGAGGCGGTTAAATGGACCTGGAAGCACAAAAGCGTGCACCTATTTATGAGGCATTAGAGCGTTTTAGAAAGAAAAGGGTAGTGCCCTTTGATGTACCGGGACACAAAAGAGGACGGGGAAACCCGGAGCTGGCAGCTCTTTTAGGGGAAAAATGTGTTGGATTAGATGTAAATTCCATGAAACCTTTAGATAACCTGTGCCATCCGGTATCTGTGATCCGGGAGGCAGAGGAACTGGCAGCAGAGGCCTTTGGTGCCAGCCATGCATTTCTTATGGTAGGAGGAACCACTTCAGCTGTCCAGGGGATGATCCTTTCAGTCTGTAAAGCAGGAGATAAAATCATTCTGCCAAGAAATGTACATAAAAGCGCTATCAATGCCCTGGTACTTTGCGGGGCAGTTCCGGTTTATGTAAATCCGGAAGTAAACGGAGATCTGGGAATTTCTCTTGGAATGGATATTCATAAGGTGGAAAAAGCGATTGAAGAAAATCCGGATGCTGTAGCGGTTCTGGTAAATAACCCCACATACTATGGAATCTGCTCTGACCTGCGGGGCATCGTAAAGCTGGCCCACGAAAAAGGGATGAAGGTGCTGGCAGATGAAGCTCATGGAACCCATTTGTACTTTGGGAAAGGCCTTCCGGTAAATGCAATGGCAGCAGGTGCAGATATGGCAGCTGTTTCCATGCACAAGTCCGGAGGAAGCCTGACACAAAGCTCCATGCTTCTGTTAAATAAGGGCATGAACCAGGATTATGTGCGTCAGATCATTAACCTGACGCAGACTACCAGTGCATCCTATCTTCTCCTCTCCAGTCTGGATATTTCCAGAAGGAACCTGGCACTGCGGGGGGAGGAATCCTTTGGGAAAGTGATCCAGATGGCAGAATATGCCAGAAATGAGATCAATTCCATTGGCGGCTATTATGCATATGGAAAAGATCTGGTCAATGGTACCAGTGTCTATGATTTTGATGTGACCAAGCTTTCTGTGTATACACTGGGGATCGGACTGGCAGGTATCGAGGTTTATGATCTGTTAAGAGATGAATATGACATCCAGATTGAGTTTGGAGATATCTGCAACATTCTGGCGTATATTTCTATTGGGGACCGGATCCAGGATATTGAACGTTTAGTGGGAGCTTTGGCAGATATTGAACGGCTTTACCGGAAAGACAAGACCGGTATGCTTACAGGGGAATACATTTCACCGAAGGTAGAATGTTCACCACAGAAGGCGTTTTATGCGGAAAAGATATCTCTTCCCATTGCACAGGCAGCAGGAAAGATCAGCGGTGAATTTGTTATGTGTTATCCACCGGGTATTCCGATCCTGGCGCCAGGCGAGGTGATCACCCAGGAGATTGTGGAATACATTCTTTACGCAAAAGAAAAAGGATGTTCCATGCAGGGAACAGAAGATCCGAAAATAGAGAATCTGATGGTTTTGGCATAAAATCTTTTCGCAGCACCAGGCATTTCTGAAAGTGTAAAAGAATTTGATGTTCTCTCGGAACCTTTCCTGCACCTGCCTTTGTGACCGATTTTCCGTCAGTAGCATCCGAATTTCATCAGCGTACGCACCGCGTACGCCTCAGAAATTTGGGTACAACTGACAAAAAATCTTCTCACAAAATCAGGCACAGAAAGATTCCGAGAGAACATTTTGAAATATAGGGGACATAAGAGGAGCTGAAAAATGGAATTATGGTATTCGGAGTTTCATACGGAAAATGTAAAGCTTTCTGTCCGTGTGGACCGTCAGCTGTTTTCCGGTGAAAGTGAATATCAGCGGATAGATGTATTTGAATCTGCTGAGTTTGGAAAATTTGTAGCTTTGGATGGAGAAATCGTATTTTCTGAAAAAGATGAATTTATCTATGATGAAATGGTGACACATGTGCCTATGGCTGTCCACCCTAATGTGAAAAATGTGCTGATCATCGGTGGCGGAGATGGCGGTGTGGCAAAAGAATTGATCCAGTATCCGGGAATTGAATCTATTGATGTAGTGGAAACCGATAAAATGTTTGTAGATGTGTGCAGGGAGATCTTCCCGGAGGTAGCCTGCGGATTAGAGGAGGAACGGGTCCATGTATATTATGATGACGGACTGCGTTTTCTCCGGGGAAAGAAAAACTGCTATGACCTGATCATCAATGACTCTACAGATCCGTTTGGACATACAGAAGGTCTGTTTACCAAGGAGTTCTACGGCAGCTGCTATAATGCACTGCGGGAAGATGGGATCATGGTGTATCAGCATGGAAGTCCATTTTATGATGAAGATGAAGCTGCCTGCCGCAGCATGCACAGAAAGGTATATCGTTCCTTTCCTGTAAGCCGCGTATATCAGGCCCATATTCCTACCTGTCCGTCAGGCTACTGGCTGTTTGGCTTTGCCTCAAAGAAGTATCATCCTTTAAATGATCTTCAGGCGGAAAAATGGAACGGGCTTCATATACCAACATGGTACTATACAACAAATCTCCATGCAGGCGCGTTTATGCTGCCAAAATATGTGGAAGACCTGTTAGAAGAGGAGGAAAATAACAAATGAGTAGATTAATGGTAATTGGATGTGGGGGTGTAGCTTCCGTAGCAGTACATAAGTGCTGCCAGAACAGTGGTGTATTTACAGAACTTATGATCGCAAGCCGCACAAAATCAAAATGTGATGCTTTAAAAGCACAGTTAGAAGGAAAAACAGATACAGTGATCACAACTGCCCAGGTGGATGCAGATAAGGTGGAAGAACTTGAGGCACTGATCCGTTCCTATAAGCCGGATGCGGTATTAAACGTAGCTCTTCCTTATCAGGACCTTACTATTATGGAAGCATGTCTGCGTACAGGTGTGGATTACATTGATACAGCTAATTATGAGGCTGAAAATACAGATGATCCACAGTGGAGAGCTATTTATGAAAAGCGCTGCAAGGAAAAAGGCTTTACTGCATACTTTGATTATTCCTGGCAGTGGGATCTGAATGAACGTTTTAAAGAGGCTGGTCTTACCGCTCTTTTAGGAAGCGGATTTGATCCGGGTGTTACCAGCGTATTTTCTGCTTATGCTTTAAAACATTATTTTGATGAGATCCATACCATTGACATTTTAGACTGCAACGGCGGAGATCATGGATATCCATTTGCGACTAACTTTAATCCTGAGATCAATTTACGTGAAGTATCTGCAAACGGCTCTTATTGGGAGAATGGCCATTGGGTAGAAACAGAGCCAATGGAGATCAAGAGAGAGTATGACTTCCCTGAAGTAGGAAAGAAGGATATGTATCTTCTTCATCACGAAGAGATCGAGTCTCTTGCAAAAAATATCCCTGGTGTAAAGCGGATCCGTTTCTTTATGACCTTTGGACAGAGCTACTTAACCCATATGAAATGTCTGGAAAACGTAGGAATGCTTTCTACTTCTCCGATCCAGTTCCAGGGACAGGATATCGTACCGATCCAGTTTTTAAAGGCCCTTCTGCCTGATCCGGCTTCCTTAGGTCCAAGAACTGTAGGAAAGACCAATATCGGCTGTATTTTTACCGGTGTGAAAGACGGAAAAGAAAAGACCATTTACATTTATAATGTATGTGATCACCAGGAATGCTACAAAGAGGTTGGTTCCCAGGCAATCTCCTATACTACCGGTGTCCCGGCTATGATCGGTGTTATGATGGTAGTTACCGGTGCATGGAAGAAGGACGGCGTATTTAATGTAGAGGAATTTGATCCGGATCCATTTATGGATGCATTAAATAAGTGGGGGCTTCCATGGCAGGTATGCGAAGATCCTCAGATCGTAGAATAGGGAGAACAAAAAATGAGAATGGATCAGCTTCCCACTCCCTGTTATGTGATCGATGAGAAGAAACTGAAAGAAAATTTACAGATTTTAAAGAAATCCAGGAAGAAGCCGGCTGCAAGATCCTTCTTGCCCAGAAAGCTTTTTCATGTTTTTATGAATATCCTCTGATCGGCCGGTATCTGGACGGCACGACAGCCAGTGGTCTGTATGAGGCAAGACTTGGAAAAGAAGAAATGGGAAAGGAAAACCATGTTTTTGCCCCGGCTTACAAGGATGCGGATATAAAAGAGCTGGGAGAGATATGCGACCATATTATCTTTAATTCCTTTGCCCAGCTTCGCCGTCATAAAGACGTTGTTTCAGGGAAAAGCCTGGGACTGCGTATTAATCCGGAATGCTCCACTCAGGGGGATCATGCAATTTATGACCCCTGTGCTCCCGGTTCCCGTCTGGGAGTTACAAAAGAGGTGTTTGTACGGGAAATAGAGGCAGAACCAGAGCTTTTTGATGCTCTGGATGGTTTCCATTTCCATACTCTTTGCGAGCAGAACGCAGATGATCTGGCTAAAACCCTGGAAGCAGTGGAAGAAAAGTTCGGCCCATGGCTTTCTAAGATAAAATGGTTGAATATGGGTGGTGGTCATCATATTACAAGAGATGACTATGACAGAAAACTGCTTATAAAATGCATCAAACATATAAGAGACACTTATGGAGTGGAGGTATATCTGGAGCCGGGAGAAGCCATTGCATTAAATGCCGGTTATCTGGTGACAGAGGTAATGGATATTGTGGAAAACGGGCTGTCTGTGCTGATCTTAGATGCCTCTGCTGCCTGTCATATGCCGGATGTGCTGGAAATGCCATACCGGCCGCCATTAAAGGATAGTGGAAATGCGGGGGAAAAAGCATTTACCTACCGTCTTTCCTCCTGCACCTGTCTGGCGGGAGATGTGATCGGGGATTATTCCTTTGATAAACAGATCTATGTGGGAGATAAGCTGTATTTTCAGGATATGGCCATTTATTCCATGGTGAAAAATAATACTTTTAATGGGATCCCGCTTCCGGGGATCGCTGTAATGAAAGAAGACGGAGACTGTGAACTTATCCGTACTTTTGGATATAGAGATTTTAAGGGGAGACTGGCATAATGGTGATGGTGGAAAAGACAGATATGACCGTTGAAATGGATCAAGCAGATAAAACAGTTCAGGTAGAAAGACTAAAAACACTGCCGGCAGCAGATGGATTTCACATGCCGGGAGAGTTTGAACCACACAAAGGAACCATTATGATCTGGCCGGAACGTCCCGGCTCCTGGGCCTATGGGGCAAAGGATGCCAGAAAAGCCTTTGCAAAAATCGCAGAGGCTATAGCAGAAGGAGAAGATGTTTACATGTTAGCAGGACCTTCTGCCCTGGCGTCTGCAAAGGCAGCTTTTTCCGGAAAGCCAGAAAAGATCCACATTTTGCCTATAGAAACGGACGATGCCTGGGCAAGGGATGTAGGACCTACCTTTGTTAAAAATGCCAGAAAGGAAGTTCGTGGCATAAACTGGCGTTTTAATGCCTGGGGTGGAGAAGTGGATGGCCTTTATGCAAGCTGGGAAAAGGACGATGCTGCAGCAGAGGCAATCTGCGATGCCCTTGATTATCCGGTGTATGATGTCGGTGATTTTGTGCTGGAAGGCGGTTCCATCCACAGTGACGGGGAAGGAACTTTATTAGTAACAGAGGCATGTCTCCTAAGTCCCGGAAGAAACCCCCATCTTACAAAAGAAGAGATTGAAAAGAAGCTTTGTGAATATCTGGGAGCAGAAAAGGTGATCTGGCTGAAAAATGGCATATGGCAGGATGAGACTAATGAACACATAGATAATGTGTGCGCCTTTGTAAAGCCGGGAGAAGTTGTTTTAGCCTGGACAGATGATGAAAAAGATCCACAGTATGCTCTTTCTATGGAAGATTACCAGATTCTGGAAAATGAAACAGATGCAAAGGGCAGAAAGTTTATGATACATAAGCTGCCAATTCCTGAGAAGCCGGTATGTATCCAGGAACAAGACTTAAAAGGGCTTATGTTTGAGCCGGGAGAAGATACCAGAGAAGCAGGAGAACGGCTGGCAGCCAGCTATGTAAATTTCTATATTGCAAATGAAGCAGTTCTGGTTCCGCAGTTTCAGGATAAACATGATAAGCTGGCCTGTGATATATTAGGAAAGCTGTTTCCTGATCGCAGGATCTGTCCTATTGACGCCCGGGCGATCATTATCGGGGGCGGAAATATCCACTGTATTACACAGCAGATACCTTCTGGCATTGGGAAATAAGGTGTGACAGCCCGCGGTAACAGAAAAAATTGTCAACTGATGTAAAAATGGTGAGAATCTTTTGAATGTTGGAAAAACAACGGATCAAACATAAACAGGAATGTCAGATCGAAGGAAAGAAGGAGAAACAGCAAGTGAGAAACGTAAGATGTGCCGCAGTTCAGATGTGCTGCAGCAGAAATGTAGCAGAAAACATAGAAAAAGCAGAGGTTCTGGTACGTCAGGCAGCAGCAGAAGGAGCGCAGGTGATCCTTCTTCCGGAGCTGTTTGAACGCCAGTATTTCTGCCAGGAGCGCAGATATGATTACTATCAGTTTGCCACGCCGGTGATGGAAAATCCGGCAGTGCGCTATTTCCAGAGAGTTTGCGCCAGCCTGCAGGTAGTGATCCCAATCAGTTTTTATGAAAGAGATGTAAACCGGCTGTTTAATTCCGTTGCCATGATCGATGCAGACGGTTCCATTCTGGGAGTTTACCGGAAAACCCATATCCCAGATGATCATTTTTATCAGGAAAAATTTTATTTTACACCGGGAGATACTGGTTTTAAGGTATTTGATACAGCTTACGGAAAAGTGGGTGTTGGCATCTGTTGGGACCAGTGGTTTCCGGAGACTGCCAGAGCTATGGCAGTGGAAGGCGCAGAAATCCTTCTGTATCCAACGGCCATTGGCAGTGAACCCATCCTTTCTACAGACAGTATGCCTCACTGGAGAAGATGTATGCAGGGACATAGCGCCTCTAATCTGGTGCCTGTAATTGCAGCGAACCGGGTAGGCGAGGAACGGGTAGAGCCATGTGCAGAAAATGCAGGCCAGAGTTCTTCCCTGGTATTCTACGGATCATCTTTTATCACAGACGGCTGTGGCGAGGTACAGGTATCCATGGGAAGACAGGAAGAAGGTTTTATCGCAGCTACCTTTGACCTGGACCAGCTGATGGAAGACCGCCTTTCCTGGGGACTTTTCAGGGACAGACGGCCTGAAATGTATGGGAAACTGCTGTAAAAAGAATAACGGTTACAGAGAAAAATGATCATATAAAAACTATAAAAAATAATAGCGGCTTATAAATTGACTAATATCTTCCAGAACAGTAGCAGATCCGATAAGATAAGTACTGTCAATAAGCAATGCAGACATGCAAAAGCAACGAATGGAGGTATATTCAATGTTAAATGAGTCAGTGATCAAAGTATTAAAAAATGGTATGTGGGATCTTGCTACCTGTGCAAATGGAGAGCCAAATGTAGTTCCAGTTGCATTTAAGGATGTAACAGAGGATGGCAAGCTGGTTGTAGGCGATGTTTTCCTTGAAACAACTTTAAACAACATTAAGGCAAATGACGGAAAAATCGCTATTTCTGTATATGACGCACAGAGCCTGGAAGGATATCAGATCAAGGGAACTGCTGAGTACGTAACAGAGGGCGATGTTGTAGATACCTTTAAGGCTATGGTAGAGAGCATGTTTAAGGGTGCTGCAACTGCAAAGGGAGCGCTTATCATCACACCTGCCAAAGTGATCGTTACCACACCTGGTGCTGACAACAAGAAAGAAATCTAAAGCACTGTAAACATATTATAAAGCTTTAACAAACGTATATCTTCCCGGGAGACTTTAAGGCCCTGCAGCAGAGCTTCGTCTTCCGGGAGTTTTGTTTTTGAAAACAGCATTTTAGTAGCGATGGGCATCATGGGACGGCTGGAAAAACCATTGAACAGTCCCCATTTTGTATCTGTATCCAGATAGGAAGCAAGGATCTGTGCGCTGGCTTTTTCTACCGGGCTGTCCTGGTTGGTCAGCTGGATATTGGTCAGGGCGTCAAAATGCTCAATATAGCCCCAGTATGTATTTTCACACAGCTTGTAATTTTCAAAATCTTTAAAATTCATATACATCATGATCTTATAACTTGATGTATCGGTTTCTGAAAGCACATCAAAGACGCAGCGGATCAGCTGCTTATTTCTTCCGTCATATACATAGGCATAAAACTGGGAGCAGCCTGCGAAAAAGGCGGGACTGTTTTTGCTGTCCGGCAGGTTGGCATGGCGTGGCGGACAGTAGAGCAGCTGCTCTACGTGGATCTGCAAAGCAGAGGCAATTTCATATAATGTTTCAATATCTACCGGGATCTCCCCGTTTTCATACTTGGAAACAGTAGATTTGCTTTTGCAGATAACAGCCGCAAGGGCTTCCAGTGTCATTTTGCGTTTTTTGCGGAAAGTGCGGATCTGTTTTCCGATTTCTGTACTGATCTGGGACATAGATTAAGCCACTCCTTTTATAGATTAAAGTAAGGATCCAACTGTATTTTTAATGACTTTATGATAGCAAAAAGTTTCGTATAAATCAACAAAACCGCGATTTTTTTCTGCAGTTTTTCAGGCGGGGCCAAAAGCAGGTGTTGAAAAGAAAAAAATCCAGTTTCAGGAAACAAGTTTTAGATTTTTCCATTAAGAGGAAACAAATGCCTTTTTGCTTCAGCGTATTTTTTTTAGTACAATGCAGATATGAGATGCATCCAGGAAATCAGTTAAATGACAGGTTTGCGCAGCCTGACAAACAAAAGCAGGAGGAAATGAATGGAATCCAGTAAGATAAAAGAACTGGCACAGGACCAGCAGGACTACGTAGTGGCTATGAGGCGGGAATTTCACCGTTCACCGGAGCTTTCAGGAAAAGAATTCCACACAAGAGAACGGTTGATAGAAGAAATCGAAAAAATGGGTGTTCCCTATGAAAAGCTTCCAGGAACAGGCCTTATTGCGATCATTGAAGGCGGAAAGCCTGGGAAGAATAAAATACTGCGTGCAGATATAGATGCTCTGCCATTACAGGAAGAAACTGAAAATTTAAAGCAGCCTAAGGTCTGCGTTTCTGAAATTCCAGGCAGATGTCATGCCTGCGGCCATGATGCCCATATGGCAATGCTCCTTGGAACAATGAGAATACTGGTGCAGAACAAAGAAGAACTTCCAGGAACTGTATATTGTTGTTTTGAAGAAGGAGAGGAAACAAACTGCGGAATTGATACCATGATAGAGGCACTGGAAAAATATCCTATTGATGAGTGCTTTGCATTTCACGTATATAACGAACTGGATGCAGGCAAGGTCAACATTGTTCCGGGACCAAGAATGGCAGGAACAGTAGGAATTGGTTTCCACCTAAAAGGAAAGAGCGGACATGGCTCCAGACCGGATCAGGCGATCAACCCGATCATTCCGGCAGCCCATATTATCACACAGCTGAATTCTGCTTTTATGAACCAGTTAAATGTAGAAGAAACAGTTACACTTGGTCTTGGAATGGTAAAAGCTGGAGAAGCTACCAACATTATCCCGGATGATGCTTATGTAGGAGGAACTGCCCGTTTCTTCAATAAAGAAGAAGGAGAAAAGGCATTAGAGATCATTGAGCGGATCGCAAGAAATACAGCAGATTCCTACAGATGCGGCATTGAATTTGAAAAGAGAAATAATATCAGCCCATATCCTGTTGTAAATGATGAGAAAACAGCTCTTAAGATCCAGAAAGCAGTAGGTGAGATCTGTGGAGAAGAAGTATTAGGAGACTGTGATAAGTGGTTTGCTTCTGAGTGCTACAGTGCATATCAGAACAAATATCCAGGCGTGCTGGGATTTTTAGGGATCCGCAATGAAGCTTATGGCAGCGGTGCAGCACACCATAATGGAAAATTCGATATAGATGAATCAGGATTCTGGCTGGGAGTGTGTGCAGAAGCAGCCTTTGCATTTGAAAAATAAAAACAGGGAATGGTTTGAAAAATACGTAAGAGTATAAAGGGGAAAAACTAAATGGGAAAAAAGAAAAGAAACCGTTTAAAATGCCGCATCTTTTGTGGATCATGTTTGGGATCATAGTATTGGCCTGTCTGGCAACCTATCTGATCCCGGCAGGAGAGTTTGCAGTAAATGAAGCAGGACAGATCACAGGTACTGATTTCCACTTCCTGGGACATCAGACACCGGTCAGTCCGTGGGGCGCACTGATGCGTGTGAAGTCAGGCATGGTAGGAGCAGCAACCATAGCGTTTGTTGTTATGATATCAGGAGCTAATATCAACGTTGTACTGGAAACAGGCGTTATGGATGATCTGATGAATTGGGGTGTTTATAAGTTAAAGGATAAAGGAACAGGTATCCTGGTATCCATGATGATGATCCTTATGGCTTATTTAGGTGGATTTGGTGGAACAGATGCCCTGATCGCTGTAGTACCGGTTGGTGTTATGTTCTCTAAAAAGCTGAAGCTGGATCCAATCTGTGCCCTTGCAGTAACCACCTTTGCAGCATTAGTGGGCTTTGGTACAGGTCCTGCGCAGCAGGCAACTACACAGATGCTTATGGGCGTCACTCCTTATTCTGGTTTCTTTACCAGGCTGGTCATCATGAATTTCTTTTTATTTGTTGCGATCATTATGACTATGCAGTATATCAAAAAGATCCGCAAAGATCCTGCTGCATCTATAATGTATCAGGATGGCTGGAGACCGGATGCTATTGTGAACGGTTCAGAGGAAGAACTGTTAAAGCATGTGGAAATGAACTGGAGAAAAGTAGCAGTTATTGTTCTTTTTGTACTTCAGTATCTGATCATTGCCATTTATCCTCTTATGGGCGGAGACAGTAACCTGACCTTTGACTTTATGCTTGCAGTTATGATCATTACTATGATCGTAGTAGGCATTATCGGCGGTATGTCTGCTGAAAAGCTGGCTGATGCTTTTGCAAAAGGCCTTGGCTCTATGGCTTTTGTAGCTTTTGTTATCGGACTTGCAAAGGTGATCTCTCTGGTGCTGGCAGATGGAAATGTGATCCATACCATTGTGTATGTTCTTACCAAGCCGCTTATGAGTCTTCCAAAATCCGTATCCAGTGTAGGACTTACACGGATCGTTTCTGTTATCAATCCACTGATCCCTTCTGCTACATCAAAGGCTGCGATCCTGGTTCCTATTATGAAGCCGGTAGCAGAAGCACTGGGCTTACATCTGAACCTTGCAGTTGTAGCTTATCAGATGGGCGACAGCTTTACCAACCTTTTATCCCCTCTTTTAGGCTGGATGATCGGTTCCTGTGTTATGGCAGAAGTGCCGTTTCCAAGGTGGTTTAAGTGGGTGTTCCCAAAGGTTATCACCTTTATTTTACTGGCATGTGTGATCGTTTTCCTGCTGACTGTTACCGGATGGACCGGCGTAATATAGTTATACAGTGATATAAATGAGAGATGAGCCTGCGTTGAAAAGGCTTTATCTCTCATTTTTTGTTGTGTATATGGTGAAGGGATCTGTGACATATTCACCGGTCAAAAGCCCTGAAAAGTTTCGTATAAATCAATAAATCAACGATTTCTTTTCTGGTTTACCTGCTTTTTCTAAAGTCTCTGCACAGAAAAAAGAAAAATCTATTTTCAGGAAACTTAATTTGTAAAATTCCACTGTAGAGAAACTTAAAGCACTTTGATTTCGGGTACTTATTTTAGTACAATCCAGGCATGAGATGCATCCAGTACCTGAAATAAAAATAACAGACCAGGCCGGCGCAAGCCTGGAAAATCAGAGAAACGGGGTAAAAAATATGTACAATTTTGATGAGATCATTGACAGACGGCATACAAATGCCATGAACACAGACGGTTTTCGTGATTACATTTTCCATGCAGATGAGACTATGAAATTCCCATACAAGGATGAAGAATTTATCCGTATGTGGGTAGCAGATATGGAATTTGCCACACCGGATGTTGTTATTGACGGAATGAGAGAGCGTTTAGACAAGCGTATCTTCGGCTATACCAGAGTATTTGAAAAGAGCTATTACGAAGCATTTTCCGCATGGTGCCAGAGAAGATATGGCTGGACCTTTGACAGAAAAGAACTGGTAATGTCAAATGGTATCATTCCAGCGTTATATGAAATGGTGGAATACATCTGCAAACCAGATGAAAAGGTATTATTCTTAACTCCTTCTTATGCATATTTCAAGTATGCAGCAGACTTTAGCAAAAGAGGCTATGTATGCAGTGACCTTCATGATGAAGACGGATATTATACCATTGATTTTGATGATCTTGCCAAGAAGGCAGCAGACGAGAAGACTACACTGTTTATCCTGTGCAATCCTCATAACCCAAGTGGACGTATCTGGACTGAAGAAGAATTAAAGAAGATGGCAGAGATCATTGAAAAGAACAATATGTGGGTCATCTCTGATGAGATCCACTGTGATTTGATCCGCTGCGATAAAAAGCATATCCCAATGGGCAAGGTAATGCCGGATTACAAGCGCCTGATCACCTGCATGGCACCAAGCAAGACCTTTAACCTGGCAGGTATGATGATCTCCAACGTGATCATCCGTGATGAAGGCTTAAAAGAAATCTGGTTAGGCCGTCATTATAACTTTGACAACCCGTTAAGTATTGCAGCAGCACAGGCAGCTTATGAAAAGGGCGAGCCATGGCTGGAAGAATTAAGGGCATATCTGGATGAGAACTTCCGCTTCACCGGAGAATACTTAAAGGAGCATCTGCCAAAGGCAAAATACAGAGTATCTGAAGCAACCTATCTTGCGTGGGTAGACTTAAATGCCTACTTTGAGCCAGATGAGCACCTGCCTCTGTTCTTCGCATACAAGGCCGGAGTCCTTCTGGAAGGAGGCAACATGTTCGTACAGAACTCTGATGGATTCATCCGTCTGAACCTGGCTTGCCCGAAGGCAACTTTGGCAGAAGGTTTAAGAAGAATCTGCGAAGCAGTTAATACAAAACATACAGAAAAGTATCTGGGAGAGAAATAAATATTTTAAATTCGGGGATTAAATATGAAACTTATTTTAATAGGAAGCCATTTATGCCAGGACACATTATATGCACTGAATAAATTAAAAGATTATAAGGTGGAAATTGATTTTCAGGATATTTCCAGCAGCTTTCCGGCATTGAAGCTGTTTTTAAATAAAAGAGAGCATGATCAGAAATATGTGCCGGTAAAGGAAAATGGAGGAATCGGGATCCCATTTATGATCTTTGAGGACGGAACGGAAACATTTTCCTTAGATGAGGCACTGAAAAAAGTATCAGAGCATTAATACCTAAAATTCTAAGACAAGAATAGAGGAAGCGGCATATGAATAAGCAGGAATTTTTAGAAACATATATTGCAGACCGTCACAATACAAATTGCAGTAAATGGGATGGGTTAAAAGAAAAATTTGGCGAAGCTGACCTGCTGCCTATGTGGGTGGCAGATATGGAATTTAAGACCTGTGAGGGATCACAGATGCTTTAGTTGAACGTGCAAAACAGGGGATTTTCGGATACGGCGTGGTTCCCGATGAATATTATGAACTGTTTTCAAAATGGATGGAAAGACATCATGGTTTTGCAGTGAAAAAAGAATGGGTACGTTTTTGCACCGGCTGCGTAACAGCTATCGCGTGGATGATCCATGCATATACACAGCCTGGAGATGCGTGTCTGATCCTGACACCGGTATATTATCCATTCCACAATGTAGTGACCAACAATGACCGTAAGCTTGTAACCGCAGACTTAAAATATGAAAATGGCTATTTCTCCATGGATTATGACGCAATTGAGCAGGCGATCACAGAAAATGATGTGAAACTGTTCCTTATGTGTTCCCCACATAATCCGGCAGGAAGAGTATGGACAGAGGAAGAACTGGACCATGTGCTTGCTATCTGCAAAAAGTACAATGTTCTGGTGGTTGCAGATGAGATCCACCAGGATATTGTATTCGGAGAAAATAAATTCGTGCCAGCAGCTTCTGTGGCAGAAGGAAAATACCAGGATATTTTACTGACTTTAAATTTATCCTCAAAAACATTTAACCTGGCGACTCTGATCCATTCCCATATTGTGATCATAAATGATAAGCTTCGTGAAATTTATGATAAGTTTGCCAACGGTTTAAACCGTACAGAAGTAAGCGTTATGGGTATGGTTGCCACTATGGCTGGTTATAAGACAGGTGATGAATGGTTATCCAATGTATTGGAAGTGATCGGCGACAACTATAAATATCTGAAAGAAACACTGGAAACAGAGCTTCCGGGAGTTGTGGTATGCTCCATGGAAGGAACCTATCTTCCAATGATCGACTTAAGAGCCTGGGTAAAACCGGAAGAAACCCATGATTTTATCCAGGGGAAATGCCGTCTGGCAGTAGATTATGGTGAATGGTTTGGAGCCGGATATGAAGGATTTATCCGTATGAACCTGGCAACAGATCCTGTTTTTGTAAAGCAGGCAGCTGAAACGATCATCAGAGAAGCTAAGAAATTAAAAGAAAAGTAAAAATAAAAAGATTACCGCAATAGCATCTGCAAAGGAGTAAAAATTATGGAAAAGAAAAATCTGGACTGGGAAAATATCGGTTTTGCA
>OOCJ01000952.1_pt1 | contig 16213 bp, 16 predicted proteins | sample 1671481 | NCBI WGS metagenome assembly OOCJ01 (sample SAMN06348161, study PRJEB24527) | human gut metagenome | biome: human gut; feature: ankylosing spondylitis patient; material: feces | host: Homo sapiens | place: China | collected 2015-10 | reverse complement strand
GGTTTTATCCTCAAAAAAAGCCCCGAAGCACGACAAAAAAGAAACCCAGCACCACGCCATTGACGTGATGCTGGGTTTTTATAATAAACTCACTCTGAGATTAAGCCAAAGTGCCGCAGCGCATCCTTGATTGCCTCGACCTTTTCAGGCGGGCAGGGATGATACTCATGTTTTCTCCGTTCAACAGCATTCGGTGCTTTGTGCATATCCAGCCCGACCATACGCTTGACCTCTGCGATATATGCCGTATGGACTTTGAAGCCGTACTTTTCCTGCACATACTCCTGAATGCGTTTATAGGTCGGATGCTCCTTGACCTCGCCGGTTTCCACTTCCATTCTGACCTCAACCGTCAGTGGATTTGTTTCCCGCGACAAGAGGACCACCGTCTCGACGTGTTCCGTGTGGGGGAACATATCCACGGGCTGGATTTTTAATGCTTTCCATCCGCGGCGGGTCAAGTGGGTCAAATCACGGGCAAGAGTTTCGGGGTTGCAGCTGACGTAAACCACGCGTTTGGGTTTCATGGCAGCCACTGCATCAATGCAGGCGGGGGTGCTGCCCTCCCGCGGGGGGTCCAGGAATACAACATCGGGGTGCGGCAAGCCAGAGTTGGGCTGTGCCGCAGCGCGCATCCAATCGGTTGCATCGGCACAGATGAACCGCGCGTTGTTGATCTTATTGGCTGCGGCGTTGGCGCAGGCATTGCGCACCGCGTCCGGGTTGCGCTCCACGCCAATGACCTGCTTTGCCCTGCCCGCCGCGCACAGGCCGATGGTGCCAATGCCGCAGTAGGCATCGATCACTGTTTCTTTGCCAGTCAGGGCAGCGAACTCAATGGCCTTGGCGTACAGCACTTCGGTTTGTTCCGGGTTGACCTGGTAAAAGCTGCGGGGCGAAATGGCGAATTGCAGCCCGCACAGCGTATCGGTAATTTTGCCGGGGCCATACAGGGTACGCACATCGCTGCCCAGCACCGCGCTGGTGCGGCGGGGATTGCAGTTCTGCACCACGCTGGTCACCCAGGGGGCCTTTTCCCGCAGGGCTTTCACAAAATTGCGGCTGCCGGGCAGGTTTTCCTGCGCGGTCACCAGCACCACCAGCACCTGACCGCTGGTTTTACCGCGGCGCACCAGCACATGGCGCAGCAGACCGGTGCCGCGATCCTCCTCAAAAGCAGGCCAGCGGCAGGCGCGGGCGGCTTCCAGCACAGCGGCAATGGTCTGGTTAATGACGGTATCCTGCAGCAAGCAGTCCGTATACGGCAGCACGCGGTGGGTGCCCGCTGCATAAATGCCGCATGTCAGTCGTCCACGCGGCCCGGTGGCAAAGGTGGCGATGGCCTTGTTACGGTAATGCCAAGGTTCTGCCTGCCCCAGCACGGGGGATACCGGGGCAAACCGCCCCAGCAGGCGTTGTTCCAACTGCTGCTTGTGCTTGAGCTGGTCGGGGTAGGGCTGGTTCAGCAGCGGGCAGCCGCCGCATTTCAATTTATAATTGGTGCAGGTTACAGGCATGGTGTTTGACCTTCTTCCCTTTCAGGGTTTTCAACATTTCTTTGGGTGTGCTATAATATAGTTTATACAGGGGGATCGGCGGTTCCGGGTATGAGCACCCCGGTGCACCAACTTTCCCCGCAGCAAAAGCTTTTTTCTCAAAACGGAGGCATAACGATTATGAACGTACTTCTTATCAACGGCAGCCCGCACGCACATGGCTGTACAGACGCTGCTTTGCAGGAGATTGCCAAGGCTTTGAACGCTGACGGCATCGAAACCACCATCTACCACATTGGCGCTGTCCCGGTGGGCGGCTGTGTGGGCTGCGGCGGCTGCGCCAAAGCCGGACACTGCGTATTCGGCGGGCCAGTCGTTGATGTTCTGCCGCTGGTGGAAAAGGCCGACGGCATTGTGTTTGGTGCTCCGGTACATTATTCCACCGCCGCTGCCAGCATGCTGGGCTTCATGCACCGGCTGGGCTACAGCGCAGGCCGCCTGTTGGCACAAAAGCCCGCCGCTATTGTTACCAGCGCCCGCCGCGCCGGCACCACCAGCGCACTGGAAGCCCTGGAAAAGGTTCCCCAGTTCTGCCAGATGCCGCTGATCAGCTCCACCTACTGGCCGATGGTACACGGCAGCAACGCCGAACAGGCCGCCCTGGACGAAGAGGGCATGCAGATCATGCGCAACCTGGGCCACAACATGGCCTGGATCTTGAAGTGCATTGCCGCAGGCAAAGCCGCAGGGATTGAGCCGCCCAAGGCAGAAAATACCCTCCGCACCAATTTCATCCGCTGATTTTGTAGTGGCAGTAGGGCGGGGTGCCCTCACCCCGCCACAGCCTCGTCCTGTTGCGTATTACAAAACTTGTGCCGAACCCCATTTATAGGGGCTTTGCCAGATATTTCACCCCGGAACACGGCATACTTCCCCTTTACAAGCCAGCCTTTCCCACCCGCAGCAGCCCGCAAAAGGCTGCTGCTTTTTATTCTGCCGTTTCCGGCGTGTGACCGGTGGGGTACACGTTTTGCAGCAGCGCCACGATCTGGTCATAGCTGGCAGAGCGGGATGCTGCCGATACATGCAGCGTAACGCCGCAGTCATAGTTCACTTCGGCCAGGATCATCTGGTAAGTGCCGCAGTCATACCGGACGGACTCGGTTTCTGCATCGGGGATGGTCAAATCAAAGTCATACCGCACGGTCTGAGCTTCCTCGTTCAATTCCGCGGCGGATTCTTCTAAAAAGTTCGTGTAAACATCCGATACCTGCAGCAGTACTGCCGTATAGCTCAGCTTGTTGCCAGTGGTAATGCCAATGGTATCCTCCTGCGACATGCTGGGTTCGTTCCAGATATTGGCATCATAGGTTACACTGATGCCGTTTTCGCCGTCATAGGTCTGGTAGTCCTCGCCTTCCTCTTTGGTAAAGCTGTCACCACCGTACAGGTACAGCATCACATCGTTAAAGCTGCATCCGCTCAGGGGCAGGGCCAGTATTGCGGCAGCTGCCACAGCAGCAATTATTTTTTTGTATTGTTTCACAGTTATCATCCTTATGTCATAAAAGGAAGCCGATCACAGCCGCCCCGGCGCCAAAGGCCAGGCCAGCCAGTACGTCGCTGGGGTAATGCACCCCTGTCAGCACGCGGGTCACAGCCACAACCGCCGCCAGCAGGCAGGCGGCCACGCCAAGCGGCACCCACACGGTAAACGCCGCCGCCACAATGGCTGCGGCCGAAAAGCAGTGGCGGCTGGGCATGCTCTGGCCTTTGGTATCCTTGGGGAACAGTGGCGTAAAGTTCAATGCCTCATACGGGCGCGGGCGGTTAATGGCCGCGCGCAGCAGCGTGCCCAAAACGTACACCGCCGCCGGGACCGCCAGCACGCGCCAGAACTGGCCGCTGCGCTGCCAGAACGTAACGGCCAACACCGCGCCATACACCAGATATACACCCAGCACGCTGATCTTTTGTGCATATCCCAGCGCCCGCAGCGCCGCCGGGCGGGCACGGAACCAATCAAAAATTGCCTGATAGCGTTGTGCCGTCATTCTTTGCCCCCTTGTGTGCTGCGTCCAAAATCTTTATAATAGAAGCATACCATCCGCACCCGCCCTTGTCAAACACAGGGCCATGCGTTTTTTCAGGAGGGAATCCCTTGTTTGGTTTTGCTAATTTTCTGCTGTTGGCGCTCTTTGCCGCAGCGGTTTTTGACCTAATTTTTGCACTTGCCAGGGGCGGCGGGCTGCGCGGGGCGTTGCACGGCCTGTGGAACACGCCGCCCCTGTTATTTGGGCAGCAGCTGGCCGAATGGCGACTGCAGCTTGGCCGTATTCTGTTTGCCGCCGGGCTGGCCGCGTATGAGATCAGCGTGGTGTTCTGCAACAGCATGGCGCGCCAGAACTGGGCGTGGGTGCAGGGCGTGATGAGCCCCGTGCTGGAATGGCTCGCGTTCCTGTGCTTTGGTGCCAAGATTTTGTTCGGCACCCGCTACACCTGGCGGGAGCTGCTGGCTGGCGGAGCGCTGTATTTCATTGCCCGCTGGGTCTATTTCAACAGCCAGAACATCTGGTGGATCGGCATTGTGGTGGCGGTGCTTGCCGCCAAGGATATTCCCCTGCGCCGCCCGCTGCAGGTCTATTTTGCCAGCGGCTGTGCCGCCATGGCGGTGGTGCTGGCACTGCACTTTGCCGGGATCGTTGCCCCGGACCTGACCAGCGAGCGGATGGGCGCTTTGCGCGGCACTTACGGCTACGGCCACCCCAACACATTCGGCGGACTGGTGTTCGGCCTGGTATTGGCCTATGCCCTGCTGCGTGCCCAAAAGGTGCGCTGGGTGGACTGCCTGCTGGTATTTGCCGTCGGCGTGTTTTTGCTGGTGGGGCCCGCCAGCCGCAGCGCTGCGCTGTGCACGCTGGCGCTGGCCGTTGGGCTGGTGTTCTGCCGCCTGCGCGCCGGGCACAGTGTACCCCGTTGGTGGCCCGGCACCTGCGCCGGTATGGTGGGGCTTACGGCGGCGGTCAGTTACCTTTTGCCGCTGCTGGTCATCAAGGTGGGGCCGTGGAACAATGATATCGGCCCCGCATGGCTGGCAAAGCTGGACTCCCTGCTCACCTGCCGCATCTCGCTGACCTGGATGGCCTACCGCCTGCTGGATGTCAAAATTGCAGGGCAGGTGTTCAACTGGCCCACAGTGGATAACAGCTTTGCTTTTGCACTGTTTCAGTTTGGTCCGGTGGTCGCCGCGCTGCTGGGTATTCTGTTTGCCGCCGCCCTGTGGGGTCACGCCAAACAGGGCCGCCGGGTTGAGGTTTGCTGCCTGTTTGCCATGCTGGCTTACGCCTATATGGAAGTTCAGCCCTTCCACCTGACGACCAACCCCACCGCCCTTCTGTTGTGCGGTGCTGTTTTTGCCCAAACTTCCGCCCGGTGGCAGAAAATCGAATAGACACACCGCGGCATGGGCATACTTCCGTTATAGGAAGGAGTGTTTTCCAACATGTGCAATTCTGTTCTTTCAAAAATCTGCCTGCTGCTGGCCATCATTGGCGGGCTGAACTGGGGCTTAGTGGGCATCTGGAAGCTGGATATCATTGCCTGGCTGCTGGGCGGCCAGACAAGCTGGGCGGCCCGCACCGTGTATATTCTGGTAGCGGCGGCAGCCATCTGCCTGATTCCCGCATTGTGCAGCCCCAGTAAAAAAGAGGAAGCCTGACACTGTAAAAGCCGGTGTACCGTTTGATTCATCTTACGGTACACCGGCTTTATTTTGTCTGTTTTGTTGTTTTGTCTTCCACAGGCGGTCGAATTGCGGCAGCAGCGCAACGGTCACTGTGAAAAGCAAGAACCTCCACCGGGTCAAGTGGCGGTTCTTAGTTTACTAAGTTTACTAAGCTCTTAGTCCAAAGGCCAATCGCTTACCGCAGTGCCTTTTTCTATTTTAGTGCGTCCATTTGCCGGTGTCAAACCTGTTCCAGCTCAATGGGCACCGCCAGCTTTTTGCGGCGGTTCTTGCGGGATACCGCCAGCACCAGCCCCACGCACAAATACACCATGACCACGCTGGACCCGCCTGCCGAAAAGAACGGCAGCGTGACCCCGATGACCGGCAGCACCTGTAAATTCATGCCCAGGTTGATGATGCACTGCCAGAACAGTGCGGCAAAGATGCCCACGCACAGATAGCGGCCCAAAGCATCCGTGCTTTGCAGCGCTGCCAGCAGAATGCGCACCGAGATGCCCAGCAACAGCAGCAGAACCGTTACCGCCCCCACAAAGCCCATCGCGTTGGCCAGGTAGCTGAAGATAAAATCATTCCAGGAGTTTGGCACAAACACATGCTCGCCCCAAAGGCCGGTTCCGGTCAATCCGCCGGTTCCGATGGCCATAGCCCCCTTGTTCTGCTGGTAAGCGATATCGGCCAGAGCCGGGTTTTCGGGGTCCAGCACGGCAAAAATACGCTTGGCCTGGTAGCCTTTCAGCAGACCCGGGCGTAGTTTCAGCAGCAGGGCCGCACCACCGCCCGCAGCGGCCAGCCCGCCAGCCACCAGCCAGCCGGAAATACCGCCCGCAAACACCATGACCAGCCCAATGCCCAAAAATACCAGCGCCGTGCCGTCATCGCCCTGGATGTGAATGGCCAGCACCGGCAGCAGCACATGCACCGCCAGCGCCAGCAAATTGGCCGGCTTGTTCACCCGGCCGCGCACATGGTTCAGATGCAGGGCCAGGGTCAGTACAAAGCTGATTTTGGCCAGTTCCGCCGGTTGGAAAGTCATGCCGCCCACCCGGTACCAGCTGTAGTTGGAAGTACCGCCGGCATCGTACCCCACCGTTAAAAAGCCCAGGCGGACGTTGTGCAAAAGCAGGGTGGGCAGCACCATACCCCAGGCCAGCACCGCATGCAGCGGCCAGGCACGGGCCAGCGCACGGTAGTCCACCGTGGAAACGATCAGCGCCAACAGGATGCCCAGCGCGCTGGCAATAAACTGCACCGATGCTTTGTTGATGGACCCCAGCTGGTTATGCCCAATGGAAACCAGTGTTACCACGCTGAGCACCGAACACGCCGCGCACAGCGCCAGAAATATTCCGTCGATCTGCCGCAAATAGCGGCGTGTCAGCTGCAGCAATGGCCTGCCACCTTTCACTTTTGTTTTTCTTGTTCCCAGTATAGCACATTGCCCTGTGCAATGGTATTGGTTCCTGCTCGTATTACCGATTATTATACCGCGTTCCTGTGCAATATGCCACGCTTTGCGGCGTTTTATGGCGCGCCACACAAAAATATTTTACAAAGCAGGCTGGATGTTGTATAATAAAGTAGTTTATGCTGACTTAGCCGCTTACTTGTAGGAGGGCCTGCTGTATGGAAGAATATATTACCCATTCGCGGAATGAAACCGTGGCCCTGGGCCGCCGCCTTGCCGCAGAGCTTGCCCCCGGCAGCCTGATTGCCTTTACCGGCGGGCTGGGCGCTGGCAAAACCGCGTTCTGCCAGGGCATTGCAGAGGGCCTTGGCTGCACGGACCCTGTTTCCAGCCCAACCTTTGCCATTGTCAACTACTACCGCGGCCCGCGGCCCTTTGCCCATTTTGATTTGTACCGCATCCATACCGAAGTGGACCTTTCTGCCGCCGGTTTTTATGATTACCTGGATATGGGTGCTGTGGTTGCGGCGGAATGGAGCGAAAACTGCGCCGACCTGCTGGCGCTGGAAAACCCGATTTATATTAACATTGACCGGCTGGATGAAACCACCCGCAAGATTACCATCACCCGGCCTGGGGCTTGACGCCACGCCCTTTTGGAAAGGAAGAACTGACCCCGAATGAACATTCTTGCCATTGATACGGCGGGCAAAACTGCCGCCGTCGCTGTGATGCGCGACGATACTTTATTATATGAGATGGCTTCCAACACCGGGCTGACCCACAGCGAGACCCTGCTGCCCATGGTGGATACCGCCCTGAAAGCCTGCGGCCTGACCCCCGCCCAGCTGGATTTGTACGCCGTGACCAACGGTCCCGGCAGCTTTACCGGGCTGCGCATCGGTCTTGCCGCCGTCAAGGGGCTGGCTTTTGCGGCCAACACCCCCTGCGCCGGGGTTTCCACCATGGCTGCCCTGGCTTACGGCGTGTGCGGGGAAGGCACTGTGATTGGCGCACAGGACGCCCGCCGCGGCCAGGTGTACTGGGCCGGGTTTGACCTTGCCACCCACGCCCGGCTGACCCCGGACGCCGCCGAACCGGTCACTGCGCTGGAAGCTTTTGTAAAAGAGTGCAAAAAGCCTTTGATTTTTGTTGGCGATGGTGCCGCATTGTGCTACAATACATATAAAGACCAGCCCGGCATTCTGCCCTGCCCCCAGCCGCTGCGCGTTTTGCGCGGCGCAGGGGTTGCCCTGGCGGGCAAAGCCATGTGGGATGCGGGCACCTGCGTTTCCCCCGCAGAGCTGCTGCCGGATTATCACCGTTTAAGCCAGGCTGAGCGTGAGCGCGCCGAGCGCGAAGCCGCCCAACAATCCGCCACGAATTGAAAGGATCTTGATTATGGCTGTACAATTTGAAAAACCGATTGCCCTGGGTGCTGACCACGGCGGTTATGAGCTGAAAGAGGCCATCAAACAGCATTTGGAAGAGCGCGGCATTGCTTACCGCGACTTTGGCACCAACAGCACCGCCAGCTGTGACTATCCCGATTATGCCGCCGCCACCTGCGGCGCTGTGACCAATGGCAGCAGCGATTTCGCCATCCTGTGCTGCGGCACGGGTGTGGGCATGTCGATGTGTGCCAACAAGATCAAGGGCATCCGCGCCTGCTGCTGCTCGGAGTCGTTCAGCGCCGAGTACACCCGCCGCCACAACAACGCCAATACCCTGTGCCTGGGCGGCCGCGTTGTGGGTCCCGGCCTTGCCTGCCAGATCGTTGACGCCTTTTTGGACCACGAATTTGAGGGCGGCCGCCACCAGAAGCGCATTGACAAGATGATGGCGCTGGAAACCCTTTAAGGCACCCCCACTGCTGTACCCCGCCTGGGACCAGGCTTTGCATTGTATCCGATGAATTTTCATATTGTAAGGAGAATCTGCCATGAGCGTTGTTAAAATTGTAGACCATCCCCTGATCCAGCACAAAATCAGCCTGATGCGTGACCGCAACACCGGCACCAAAGAGTTCCGTGATCTGGTCAGCGAAATTGCCACCCTGCTGTGCTATGAGGCCACCCGCGACCTGCCCACCGAGGAAGTTGAAGTGGAAACCCCGATTGCTCTGGCTCGCACCCATGTGCTGGCTGGCCGCAAGCTGGCCCTGGTTCCCATCCTGCGCGCCGGTCTGGGCATGGTGGACGGTATGCTGACCCTGATCCCCGCTGCAAAGGTCGGCCACATTGGCCTGTACCGCAATGAGGAGACCCTGGAGCCTGTGGAATATTATTGCAAGCTGCCCAAGGATATTGCCGAGCGCGATGTTTTTGTTCTGGATCCCATGCTGGCTACCGGCGGCAGCGCCATTGACGCCATTGGCCAGATCAAAAAGCGCGGTGCCAAGCACATCAAGTTCATTGGCCTGATTGCCGCCCCCGAAGGACTGAAAGCCCTGCACGAAGCACACCCCGATGTTGACATTTATGTTGCCGCACAGGATGAAAAGCTGAACGAGAACGGCTACATCATCCCCGGTCTAGGCGATGCAGGCGACCGCATCTTCGGCACCAAGTAATATTTTCCCATAAAAGTTCATGACCCCCGCAGCGCTGGCTGTGGGGGTCATTTTGTTTTGCGGTAAAACCTGTTATGACGTATAAAGCAGTGTTTCGGAACGGTCAAGACCGTTCCCTACAGATAACATTATAATTTGTAATGAACAATAAAAGTGGGTTGTAGGGCGCTGCGCCCGCAGGCGCGTTTCGGAGGCCAACCGCCGTCAGGCGGCTCTTAGGCCGGAGATGGGTGCTCTCACCCCGCCGCGGAGAAACCTTGCTGGTTATGCCAAACGCCGCAAACCATTTGCAGAGGCCGATGCGAGCAGCGGCCAGCATAACGGGCTTTGCCGGAATATCTCATTTTACCCTAAGGCGGCGGGCGCACAATGTGCGCCCCTACGGATTATTCTCCGTAAAACCTGAAATTCCCGTTGTCCTTACTCTTTTTTCATCTCTTTATACTCAAAAAACTCAAACCCGCTCTTTTTGTACACATGCACAGCGCGGGCGTTTTCTTCTTCCACTTCCAGCCGCAGCAGAGCATCCGGGTATTTCTTCGTTATGTAATCAATAAACTGGCTGCCAATGCCAAGGCCACGGTATTCCGCCTTGATATAAATATCCTCCAGCCAGATGCACTGCCTGCCGTACTCGGTCGAAAAGCTCTTGGCCGCCATGCCATAGCCCTGCACAGCGCCGTCCTGCTCAAACATATAGCCCTCTACATACGGGTTATCGCTGATACAGCCCTCAATGTCCCGCGCAAAGATTTCATCCGAGCCATTGCTCAGCACGGCGGGTGAATTGTAGAACACCCGCATCATCTCCATCACGCTGTCTTTGTCCGCCGGGGTCATGGCCCGGATCGTTGTATTCATATTTGTATTCCTACTTTCCAGTTCTTTGTACAAAATATCCCGCACCTTATCCCCATAGCAGATCACATGGTTCGCCGCAATGGTGTAGCCGCGGTGCAGACCGGTGTACAGGCTGGCGGCATTATCCGGGTGCACGGTTGCCAAAAGGTGGCGGTAACGGCTGCCGCGCAGGGTATCTTCCGCCATCAGCAGCAGCTTACCCTCCAGCCCATTGCCCTGATAGGGCGGGGCCACGCAGCAGCTGTCCATCTGGGCGGTGGTGTTCAGCTCTTCTTCGCTCATGCCCAACTGCCAGCCCAGAGCATCGGGGGCAGTACCGGCCAGCTTGACGGTAAAATACGCTGCCAGTGCGCCGGTCGTTTTTTCCTCCGCCACCAGGCAAAAGCCCTTGGGGCCGCTGATATGCTCCGCCATATACACCGCATCATCCGGCACAAACCATTCTGGGTGCTGCAAATTGGCCATGGCATCCGCCATCACCTGCATAATGGCCTCTACATCCGCCGGGCGGGCAGGGCGCAGCTCAAATTTCATCTTGGTTCACCCTTGTGTTTTGGCGTTCTGGACCGCAATGCAGCGCTGCATCCAGCCGCCTTTTGCGTAATAGATCGCAAACAGCACGGTTGCGGTAATCCAGGTCAATGGGTAGCTGAATTCCACCACCGAAAGTTCATGCTTGAACGGCAGCGCCACCGCCAGCCACACAATACGCATGATGCACACCGCAAACACTGTGATGATGGTGGGTACCCGCACATCACCGCAGCCGCGCAGCGCGCCGGAAAAGATTTCAATGCAGATATAGGTCATATACACCGGCACCAGGTAGTGCATCATCTGCACTCCCTGCGCCACCACGGCATCGTCCGAGCTGAACAGCCGGAACAGCAGCTGGGCCGAAGGATACAGCGCCAGGCTGATGCAAAGGGTGGTACCTGCCGTCATGGCAAGGCAGGTCATGGTGCCGCGGCGCACGCGGTCATACTGGCGTGCGCCAAAGTTCTGGCCCGCAAAGGTGGTAACGGCAATGCCAAAGGAGCTGACCGTCATCCAGAACAGGAAGTCGATCTTGCCGTACACACTCCATGCGGCAACGGCAACGGTGCCAAACCCATTGATGGCACTCTGGATGGTCATGTTGCTGATGCTGTACAGTGCGCTCTGTGCCGCGCCCGGCAGGCCGATGCGGCAGATCGCCAGCAGCACGCTGCGTTCAATGCGGATATTTTTGAGCTGCAAATGCCACGGCATGCCCTGGGAGCCATGGATGCACCGCACTGTCAGCACGGCGCTGACCACCTGGCTGGCCACCGTGGCAATGGCCGCGCCGGCCACCCCCAGCGGAATGACCGCCACCAGCACAATATCCAGCACAATGTTGACGATGGAAGCCACGATCAAAAAGTACAGCGGCCGTTTGGAATCGCCCACCGCGCGCAGGATGTTGGTGCCCATGTTGTAAATCATCTGCGGAATCATGCCCAGAAAGTAGATTTGCAAATACTCGGACGCCATACCCACGATTTCATCCGGCGTCTGCATCAGGCGCAGCACCGGGCGGCTGATGAGCAGACCGATCACCGTCAGCGCCGCGCCGCCCGCAATGGCAAGGGCCAGTGCCGTGTGCACCTGGCGGTTCACTTCATCGTGGTCCCCCGCGCCAAAGCTTTGGGCAATAATCACCCCCGCGCCGCTGCACAGGCCCACAAAAAGCCCCACCAGCAGCTGCACAAAAGAGCTGGTTGCCCCCACAGCCGCCAGCGCCTGGGTACCCACAAAGTTGCCGACGATCAGGGTATCCACCGTATTGTACAGCTGCTGGAACATGGTGCCCAGCCAGATGGGAAAAAAGAATAACAGCAGCTGCCGCGGTATGCTGCCTGTAATAATCGCGTTGTTCTGCTCCGGCGTTCTTGCCATAAACATCCTCCACATAACGTAAGCGCACCGCCACAGGCATTGTCCGCCCTGTCACAGTGCGCAGTCCTTTGCGGGGCGCGGTTTCTTCCTCAATTCCCGCCGCGCCCTGCTTTTTCTATTCCTTACCTATTCAATGTATGCTATAATGTGGGTATTGTCAAGCTTTTGTTTTGTTGTTGAAGGTGGTCATGGTTTGAACAGTTCACTTGGTATTTTGTGGCAGGCGTGCCCCGGCGGTGCGCGCATTCTGCGCGTGTTTGGGGACAGCCCCTGCCCCGCGCTGCCAGTGCAGATCGAAGGGTTCCCTGTTGTGGAGATCGGCCCCTACTGCTTTGCGCAGAACCAGCGCAGCCAGCCTGCTGATGCCCGATTTTGGAGCGTTGACGGCCGCGGCCCCGCTGCTTACCCCCACCCCATTGCGGGGGATTTTGTGCAGGGCGTTACCCTGCCCGCCGGGGTGCGGGCGCTGCATAACGCTGCCTTTTATAACTGCCGCAAGCTGGAATGGCTGTGCGCCGGTTCCGCGCTGGAAAGTGTGGGCAGCGATCTGTTCACCAACTGCCGCGCGCTTGACCGCTTTATCTTAGATGCCGCCCCCGATGCCCCCACTGGGCTGAAAAAGCTGGTGGCCGCCGTCAGCGCGGACATCGGCGCGGTGTTTGCCCCCGGCGGGGCGGTGCAGGCCAAAGTGTTCTACCCGGAATACTTTGAATTTTTGGACGAAAACACCCCCGCCCATATTTTCAACCACAGCATTGAGGGCGAGGGCTACCGCTACCGCCAATGTTTTGACGGCAGCGTGCTCCGCTTTGCGGAGTATGACGCGGCTTTCCCCCAGGCGTGCGTGGGCGAAAGCGAAAAAAAGCTCTGCCGCATTGCGCTGGATCGGCTGTGTACTCCGTTTGCCCTGCTGCCGGAAGCACAGGGCATCTACAGTGCTTATCTGGCCGCCCATGCCGCCAGCGCCGCGGCCCCGCTGATTGCCCGGCGCGATACAGAATCCTTGCAGCTGGTGCTGAAGCTGGCGGACGAGGAAAACCGCCGCCAGATTGCATTGGCCTGTTCCCAGTCCGGCTGGAGCGAGGGCGCAGCCCTGACCCTTGGCGGCCAGCGCCCCCGCAGGCAGAAAACCTATGATTTTGACGACCTTTGATGTGCCGTAGATTCCCCATACTTTGGTGGTGATGATCAATGCCCTCCCAACATGTTTTGACCCAGGAAGAATGGGTTGCCGCCATGGCCAAACGCGCCATGGACCGCATCCGCAGTGAGCTGTACCTGGACCTGCGCTACATGAACGCGGCCCTGGGTGCGCTGGTGCCCACCCCTGCCGCGGGGCTGCACAACCTTGCCACGGACGGCGCGGCTTTGTGCTATGACCCGGAATGGTTCATTGGGCTGTACCGCAGCAACCGGCGCTATCTGCCCCGCGCGGTGCTGCACAGCGTTCTGCACTGCGTGTTCCGCCACCCCTGGCTGCGCGGAGGCCGGGACGCCAGCCTGTGGGGGCTGGCCTGCGATATTGCCGTGGAGCAGACGATTGATGCCTTGCAGGTGCCATCCCTGACCCGTCCGGTGGGCTGGCTGCGGCAAAAAACCTACCAGGCACTGCGCAAAAACGGGGCCATGCCCGCCGCCGGGCCCATTTACCGCTGGCTTGCCGCCCAGGAGCCTGACGAACTGCAAAAGCTGCACCGGGAATTTGTGTGCGACAGCCACCGCCTTTGGCCCAAGGACCCCACCAGCCAGCAGGCTCAGGTGCAGGGCCGCCGCTGGGAACAGCTTGGGCGCGAAACCCGCATCAGCATGCAGCAGGCAGGCCAGCAGGCCGGGCAGGCAGCCGGGGCCGAAACGATGCAGGCACAGATCGAAGCAGCCCACAGCCGCCGCCTGTACAAGGACTTTCTGCGCCGCTTTGCCGTGATGCGCGAAGAGCCCCGCCTGGACCCCGACGAGTTTGACCTGGGCTACTACTCTTACGGCCTGCGCACCTACGGCAACCTGCCCTTGATTGAGCCGCTGGAAAGCCGGGAGAGCAAAAAAATCCGGGATTTTGTCATTGTGATCGACACGAGCGAGTCCACCTCCGGCGAGCTGGTTAAGGCATTTTTGAAAGAAACGTTCGGCCTGCTTAAAACCGGCGAGAGCTTTTTTGCCAAATGCAACATCGCCGTGATGCAGTGTGACGATGCGGTGCGTGACCTGACCTTTCTGCACAGCACCGACGAGCTGGACCGCTTTGCCGCCTGCCTGACCCTGACCGGCGGCGGAGGCACAGACTTCCGCCCCGCGTTTGCCAAAATTGAGGAACTGCGCCGGGACGGCACCCTGCGGGATTTGCAGGGCGTACTTTACTTTACCGATGGCAAAGGCACCTACCCTACCAGGCGCCCGCCTTACGAGACAGCTTTTCTGTTTTTGGAAACCGGCACCCCGCCGCCCGATACCCCGCCCTGGGCCATGCGGCTGGTTTTGAGCCCGGAAGAATTTTTGCCTGACCCGGTGCCCAAAACGCCGGAAATTGACTGGCAGGAGAACGAAGCCGAGGACCTGCTCGAGTTGTAATTCATCTTATTTGTTCCTAATGTTTTGATGAAGGAGTGTACCCCCCATGGACATCAAACGCGCCAAACAGGAAATTGAACACGCGGTCAAGGCATACCTTGCCGTGGACGATACCGGCACCCCGCTGATTCCGCCCATCCGCCAGCGGCCTATTCTGCTGATGGGCCCGCCGGGCGTTGGCAAAACCCAGATCATGGAGCAGATCGCGCAGGAATGCGGCATTGCGCTGGTGGCATACACCATCACCCACCACACCCGCCAAAGCGCCGTGGGCCTGCCATTTATCCGCCACCGCAATTTTGGCGGCGCGGACCGCAGCGTAACGGAGTACACAATGAGCGAGATCATTGCCAGCGTGTATGACAAGATGGAGCAGACCGGCCTGGAACACGGTATTTTGTTTATTGACGAGATCAACTGTGTATCCGAAACACTGGCTCCCACCATGCTGCAATTTTTGCAGTGCAAAACCTTTGGCAACCAGGCTGTGCCCGCCGGCTGGGTGATTGTTGCCGCCGGCAATCCGCCGGAGTACAACAAGAGCGTGCGGGATTTTGACCTTGTCACACTGGACCGTGTACGCCGCATTGATATTGAGCCGAACCTTGCCGTCTGGCAGGAGTATGCCCGCGCCCACCGCCTGCACCCCGCTGTGCAGGCTTACCTGGAACTGCGCCCCCAGCATTTTTACCGCATCCAGAACGATGTGGACGGACCGCAGTTTGTCACGGCCCGCGGTTGGGAGGATCTTTCCGCCATGCTGACGGCCTGCACCAAGCTGGATTTGCCGGTGGACGAAGCCCTGATCGGCCAGTACCTGCGCCACCCTGAAGTTGCCCGCGATTTTGCTGCCTATTGGGAGCTGTACAAAAAGTACCGCCAGGATTACGGCGTGGAAGATATTTTGCAGGGCCGCCCCTTTGCCGCCGTGCTGGAGCGCGCACAGAAAGCCGCTTTTGATGAGCGCATCAGCCTTGTCAGCCTGCTGCTGGCCGGGCTGAACACCCGCTTTGCCTCTGCCCGCCGGGCGGACGCGGTGACGGACGCCTGCTACCAGGAAATGCGCAGCTTTAAGCGCACCCTGAACAACGCCGACCCCGCCCAGGATGGTTTTGTGCCCGCCGCCGTGTTTGCCGCGCAGGTCAATGTCTATGCGGACCACCTGACCGCGCAAAAGGCTGCCGGCACCCTGACCGGGGAAGAGCTGGCTGTTGTCACCACCGCCAGCGCTCTGCTGCATGCCTGGGTCGCTGCCCTTGACCCCGCGCTGGATCGCGATGCTGCCTTTGATGCCGTGCGCGCCAGCTTTAACGCCCAGGTGCGCAAGCGGGAGGATGCCGTCGGCCTGGCCGGGGACGCGCTGGAAAGCGCCTTTGACTTTATGGAAAGCGCCTTTGCCGATGGGCAGGAGATGGTGGTTTTTGTCAATGAGCTGGCCCTTGGGCCGGACTCTGCCGCCTACCTGGCCGACAACGAATGTGAGCGCTTTGAAACCTACAGCAAGCGCCTGCTGCTGCACAGCGGCCAGGATGATATTTTAGCCGAGCTCCAGCGTGATGACATCCGCCAGGGCGAGCACAGCATGGAGTTTTAAGGCAATACCGCATAATTCTAAGTGCCGATACGGCGAGCGAGGTGCGGCAGCT
>OOCJ01000890.1_pt1 | contig 17408 bp, 10 predicted proteins | sample 1671481 | NCBI WGS metagenome assembly OOCJ01 (sample SAMN06348161, study PRJEB24527) | human gut metagenome | biome: human gut; feature: ankylosing spondylitis patient; material: feces | host: Homo sapiens | place: China | collected 2015-10 | reverse complement strand
CCGATGTCGGAAACACCAATGTCAAGCTCGGCATTTTTGACGGAGATAATTTAAAATTCAAACTCCGTTTTTCAACCGATGAAAACAAAACAAGCGACGAGCTTGCCGTTGAACTTTTCACATTTTTGCAGATTTACAACATCGACGCAAAAAGCATTGACGGCGCTATTATAAGCTCTGTTGTTCCGAAATTTACATATAATCTTAGAAGTGCGATTATGACCGTTACAGGCAAAAAAAGTCTGCTCATAGGTCCGGGACTCAAGACAGGTCTTGACATCAAGATTGAGCATCCCGAAACCTTGGGCGCAGATATCGTTGCCGGCTGTGTGGGAGCGTGTGAAAAATACGGCGGTCCTCTCATTATGATTTTTATGGGAACTGCAACCGCAATTGTCTATGTTGACGCAAGCAACGCATATCACGGCGGTGCAATTGCCCCCGGTATGGGAATTTCGCTTGACGCACTCACAAATCACGGTGCATTGCTTTCATCGGTTGATATGAAAGCTCCAAAGAAGGTAATTTCGTCAAACACATCCGACTGCATTCGTTCGGGAATTATGTTCGGAACAGCCTGTATGCTTGACGGAATGGTTGATATGTTTAACGAGGAATGCAAGACAGAATGCAAGGTTATTGCAACAGGCGGTCTTGCTCCGCTTGCAATCAAAAACTGCCGTCACGATATTATCTTTGATGAGAATATTATTCTTGACGGACTCAAAATTATTTACGAGAGAAATAAAAAATAAAGACAATTTAATATACAACTTGTTTTTGAATTATTAATTTGATGCAACGGGGTTCTCCCCTTGTAAATATTATTTGCGTTTCACCTGCAGAAAATGAGCAGGGAAACAGCAGGAGGAATTTTTTATGAACAAGACAGGAAACTTTTCAAAGGTGCAAAGAATGGTTATTCTTGCAGTGCTTATCGCATTGACGCTTGTAATGGCGCTCACACCGCTCGGATATCTGAAGATCGGTGCGCTTTCCATTTCATTCCTTTGCATTCCGATTGCAATCGGTGCAACCGTTCTCGGTCCTACAGCAGGATTGATTCTCGGCACACTCTTTGGTATCACAAGCTTTGTACAATGCTTTGGTATGGACGCATTCGGCACGGCAATGCTTTCAATCAACTGGTTTTACACCTTTATAATTTGTGTTGTTGCACGAGCTCTTATGGGGTGGTTCACGGGACTTATCGCAAAAGGTCTGGGCAAGGTATTTGAAGGTAAAACTGTAGGCAAGTTCAATCTTAACGACCTTATCGCTACTATACTCTGCCCTGTTATGAACACAGCCTTCTTCCTTGGCTTTATGGCAATCCTTTTCGGCAGTATCGAAGTTATGGGACTTAATGTAATCACAGCCGTGGTTATCCCTGCGCTTTCAATCAACTGCATTCTTGAAATCATTGCTTGCTTTGTTGTCGGTTCGGCAGTAAGCATTGCGGTAAAGAAAATTGTTGCGGCAAACAAAAGTAAATAATTAACATTCAAAAACGGGCGATTTTGTTTAGAATCGTCCGTAATTTTTTACATTAAATTTTAAAATCGGTGATGTTATGCAAAAGAAAATTATTGAACTTTTAACAAAAACAGACGGCTATGTTTCGGGCAGTGAAATTTCCGAACAGCTTGGTGTGTCAAGACAGGCAGTTTGGAAAGCAATCAACGGAATTAAGGAACAGGGCTACAAGATTGACTCTGTAACAAACCGCGGATACTGCCTTGTTGCCTATCCCCCACACCTCAACGAGCCGGCAATCAGAAAGTATCTTAAAACTTCCGTAATCGGCAAAAATCTCATCGTCCTTGACGAGGTTGGTTCAACAAACGATTACCTCAAAAAGCTGGGTGCAGACGGTTGCGAAAACGGCACGGTTGCCGTTGCCAGAGAACAAACTCAGGGCAAGGGCAGACTCGGCAGAGTTTGGAAAGCAAAAAAAGATGACAGCATCACCTTTTCTTTTTTGTTAAGACCAAAGATTGCCCCGTCAGAGGTATCGTCAATCACCCCTCTTGCAGGTCTTGCAGTCTGCAAGGCAATCAGAGAATTTACGGGACTTGACTGCCGTATAAAATGGCCGAACGATATCATCATCGGAAAGAAAAAGCTTGTCGGTATTTTAACCGAAATGAGTGCCGAATTTGACGCCGTAGAATATGTAATTACAGGCATCGGAATCAATGCCGACACTCAGGATTTTCCCGATGACATAAAGGAAAAGGCAACTTCAATTTATCTTGCAACAGGCGGTCATTTTGACAAGAACAAATTCTTTGCCTGTGTGCTTAACCACATTGAAGAGGAATTCATCAAAAACGATTTAAAGCTTTCCCCTGTCGCATTAAAGGAATACACAAGCCTTTGCGCAACAGTCGGCAGAGATATAACATTCACCAAAAACGGAAAGTCCGTCACCGCAAAAGCTGTGGGAGTAAACCCTGACGGCGAGCTTATTGCAGAGCTTCCCGACAAAACCACCAAACTTATCAATTCAGGCGAAGTCACCGTACAAGGCATTTATTAACGGCGTGTCGCCGTCCCCCGTTCGTGCAGACAGTTTTACAAATGCAAAACTATAAATGCCCGAGCGTAACATTTCCGATTACGGTAAGTCATCTATTGTCTGCGTGTCGCCGTCCCCCGTTCGTGCAGACAGTTTTACAAATGCAAAGCTATAAATGCCCGAGCGTAACATTGCCAATTATATTTCAATGTCACAAAGCTACTGCCATACAGTAGTGGCGAAACTCGTTCGCCGCTACAATAACAATACAATATTATTGCGTACTATACCGCACAAACAACAAGGACATCCGAAAAACGGATGTCCTTAGTTTTTATATAAAATATTCGGTTATAAATTACTTGAAGTATTTTACACCGCTTTCAAAAATCTGCTGGTCTTTTGCAAAAGGAACATTTTTGTAAAGGTTTTCGCCCTTTCTCTCGCTGTGTCCCATTTTACCGAGAACTCTGCCGTCAGGTGATGTGATACCCTCAATTGCACAAACAGAACCGTTGAGGTTAAACTCAATGTCGCTGCTTGGGTTGCCGGCAAGGTCAACATACTGTGTTGCAATCTGACCGTTCTTTGCAAGTTCTTTTACAGTTTCAACATCAGCCATAAATCTGCCCTCACCGTGTGACACGGGAACAGCAAACACATCGCCTGCGTTGACATTTGCAAACCACGGTGACTTAACGGAAGTAACTCTTGTATAAGCCATATGTGAAATATGTCTGCCGATTGTGTTGAATGTGAGCGTCGGATCATTTGCTTTAAGCTCTCTGATTTCGCCATAAGGAACAAGTCCGAGCTTGATAAGAGCCTGGAATCCGTTACAGATACCGAGCATAAGACCGTCACGATTCTTGAGAAGGTTGTTAACCTGCTCTGCAATTCTCGGGTTGCGGAATGTTGTTGCAATGAACTTACCTGAACCGTCAGGCTCGTCACCGCCTGAGAAACCGCCCGGAAGCATAATCATCTGTGACTTTGCAATGAGCTTTTCCATTTTGTCAATTGTTTCCTCGATATCGTTTGAAGAAAGGTTCTTGACGATGAGCATTTCAACATTTGCACCTGCTTTTTCAAATGCTCTTGCCGTATCAACCTCGCAGTTTGTACCCGGGAATACAGGGATAAATACAGTAGGCTTTGCAACCTTGATTGCAGGTGAAGATGTATTTCTCTCGCTGTAAAGCGGAACATCAACTTCGATTTCAGGCACTTCAGCCTTTGTCGGGAATACCTTTTCAAGTGGAGCAGTCCACTTTTCGAGGAGTGCGGAAAGTTCGATTGCCTTGCCGTTTACCGTAATCTTTGCATCGTTCGTAACAGTACCGAGGTCATAGTGAAGAACATCGTTTGAAAGCTCTGCACCGTCTGCAAGTTCGATAACAAGCGAACCCGAAAGCGGAGCGAAAAGCTCGTCATTTGTGAGTTCGTTTGCAAACTTAAAGCCAAAGCCGTTACCGAAGCAAGCCTTACATACGCTTGCGGCAGTACCGCCCTCTTTAACAACCGATGCAGAAAGCACCTTGCCGTCCTCGCAGAGAGCATAAACAGCGTTGTACATTTCGATAAGCTTATCCCATACAGGCATAAGTGTTTCTTTATTTTCGGGAACGGGAACAAAGATAACCTTTGAACCTGCGTTCTTGAATTCTGTTGAAATTGTCTTTGATGCCTTTGTCATTGCAACGGCGAAACTTACGAGTGTAGGCGGAACATCAATGTCCTCAAATGTACCCGACATACTGTCCTTACCGCCGATTGACGGAAGTCCGAGCTTGAGTTGAGCCTGCATAGCACCGAGGAGTGCTGCGGCAGGTTTACCCCAACGGGAAGGAACATCTTTAAGTCTTTCAAAATATTCCTGGAATGTAAGTCTTGCTGTCATCGGGTTTGCGCCGATTGCAAGCAGCTTTGAAAGTGACTCAACAACTGCATAAGCAGAGCCGTGGAACGGACTCCAGCGTGAAACACCGGGGATATAACCGTAGCTCATTGCTGTTGCATCATCTGTTTCACCCTTTTCAAGCGGAATCTTTGCAGCCATAGCCTCCTGAGGAGTGAGCTGATTCTTACCGCCGAACGGCATAATTACCGTAGCCGCACCGATTGATGCGTCAAATCTTTCTGCAAGACCAATCTGTGAGCAAACTTCAAGTCTTGACATATTTTCAAGGAATGCCTCGTCAGCAGGCATATCTTTAAGCTTTGCGGGAGCAACCTTACGGTAGCAGCCTTCCCACTTCGGAGCCTCGATATAAGCCTTGGCAACCTGAGTAACACCGTTTGTGTTGAGGAACTCACGGCTGAGGTCAACGATTGTGTCGCCTCTCCAGTTCATTGTAAGACGAGGACTTTCGGTTACAACCGCAACGGCTGTAGCCTCAAGGTTTTCTTTTGATGCAAGTGAAATAAACTTGTCAACATCTTTTTTATCGAGAACAACAGCCATTCTTTCCTGACTTTCGGATATAGCAAGCTCCGTACCGTCAAGGCCGTCATATTTCTTTGTTACCTTGTCAAGGTCAACCGTAAGACCGTCGGCAAGTTCACCGATAGCAACGCAAACACCGCCTGCACCGAAGTCGTTACATCTCTTGATGAGCTTTGCAGTTTCGGGGTTGCGGAACAAACGCTGAATTTTTCTTTCTGTCGGAGGATTACCCTTCTGAACCTCTGCACCGCAGGTTTCGATTGAGTTTTCATCGTGAGCCTTTGAAGAACCTGTTGCACCGCCGCAGCCGTCACGGCCTGTTCTTCCGCCGAGAAGTACGATTACATCATCGGGGAGAGGAGTTTCACGGATAACATTTTCCTTTGGAGATGCGCCGATAACAGCACCGATTTCCATTCTCTTTGCAACATAGCCCTGATCGTAAAGCTCGGTTACCTGACCTGTTGCAAGACCGATCTGGTTACCGTATGAGCTGTAACCCTGAGCGGCACCTGTTGTAATTTTGCGTGAAGGGAGCTTGCCGTGCATTGTATCCTTGAAAGGAATTGTCGGATCGCCCGAGCCTGTAACACGCATAGCCTGATATACATATGAACGGCCTGAAAGCGGATCACGGATTGCACCGCCAAGACAGGTTGCGGCACCGCCGAAAGGCTCGATTTCTGTCGGGTGGTTGTGAGTTTCGTTCTTGAACTGAACGAGCCACTGTTCTGTTTTTCCATCTATAGTAACGGGAACCTGAATTGAGCAGGCATTGATTTCTTCACTTTCGTCAAGGTCGGGAATGAGTCCCTTTTTCTTGAGTGACTTCATACCGATGAGAGCCATATCCATAAGTGAAACGATTCTCTTTGTATCCTTGCCGTAAACCTCGTCACGGGTTGCATAATACTCGCTGAGTGCGTCCTCGATAACCTTGCCGAGAGCAGACTTTTCAATCTCAATCTCTTCAAGTCTTGTGAGGAATGTTGTGTGACGGCAATGGTCCGACCAGTATGTGTCAATTACACGAAGTTCTGTAACCGACGGATCACGGTGCTCTGTATCTCTGAAGTAATCACGGCAGAACTTGAGGTCTGCAAGTGTCATTGCAAAGCCCATTGAATCGTAATACTTCTGCATCTCATCGTCATTCCAGCTGTTGAAGCCCTCTACCCTCTTAACATTTTCGGGAACGGGAATTTCCATATCAAGAGTCTTTGGCTTTTCAAGAGATGCAAGACGACTTTCAACAGGGTTGATGAGGTACTCCTCAACCTTTACAAGCTCTTCATCTGTAATATTGCCCTTGAGAGCAATTACTCTTGCTGTAAGAACCTTGCAACGCTCACCCTGAGTAAGAAGCTGAACGCACTGCTCGGCAGAGTCACCACGCTGATCGTACTGACCGGGGAGATACTCCATTGCGAATACCTTCCAGCCGTCCTCAACGGGGAGAGTTTCTTCATAGATTACATCGGCATTAGGCTCTGACAAAACAATGGTTTTCGCCTTGTCATATTCTTCCTTAGTAAGTCCCTCAAGATCGTAACGCACAATGTAACGAAGATCTTCGACAGACTTCATACCGAGGTTGTGGCGGATGTCCCAAAGCGTCTGCTTTGCAAGAACATTGAAGCCATCCTTTTTTTCAACAAAAATTCTGATTACTTCTGACATAATTCATTCACCTGCTTAATTAAGATATAAAACAAAATAAATCCCGTCTGATAACCTGTATCACATCACATAATACCACATTCGACTATTTTTTTATTTCATTTAAGGCATTAAAAGGCATTTAATAAAAACCTCTTCACAATAATTTGCCTTATAAGGTATATTGCACAACCTTATTTGCAAAAATTATGATTATTTATTCTGTTTTTCGATATCTGCTCATAACACTGCAAAAGCGTATATTGCATATTTATACACCTCATTATTCATATTTTGCCGTTTTTATATTGTAAAGTGCAGTAATTATGCAAATTAGATAAAATAGTTTTGCAAGTTACAGGGTTATTTCTTGCAAATTTAAAGTAGATTTTTGTAAAATCGGGTGATATAATCAGCGTAGTGAATTTGAACGGATAGGGAATTTCAATTTTATATTTTTTCGGATAAAGGTGTCTGCGTATTATATGCAGGCATTTTTTATTTTATCGACACAACACCGTGCCGATGCAAGTACTCCTGAAAGGAAGAGTGTATCTATGAAGAAGAAAGTAAAAGTTATTTCATCCCTGTCTTTGGCGGCAACACTTATTGTGCCGTCAGCCATTGTCGGCTTTGCGGCTGATGTTGAAACAACGGAAAATCCAACAGTCAGCGTTGTAAACTTTTCTCCCGAATCGGGAAACAAAAGTACAAACATCGCTTCAATGTCAAAAATCATTGAACAGGCTGACGAGCAGGGAACTGATATTATAGTTTTTCCTGAAATGTCGGTGACGGGTTACAGCAAAGAAATTCCTGTTGCACTTGCCGAATCAAAAACAGGCAGTACAGCGGCATATTTTTCAGATTTGGCAGAAAAATATGATATGTACATTGTTTACGGTGCACCCGAAACGGTTCCGGGTGACAGCACCCACGCATATGATTCTGCTTTTGTCTGCACTCCTGACGGAAAGGTTGACAGCTATCAGAAAATGCTTGTTTCGGCTGATAACAGTTCATGCAAAGCAGGAAGCACCCCGGTATATTTTGCCACAAAGTTTGGCAAGGTAGGTCTTTCTGTCGGAAACGATGCCGCCGACTTAATCGAACTCAGCAGAATTTACTCCGCTGACGATTGTTTTATGATTGCCGACTGTAATTCAATTGAAACGAAAGACTACACCAAAAACTACGATTTCAGTGACGCTGTATATTGTGATTACACAAAATCATATTACAATCTCGACTGGACAGATTACAACAGAAACAGCACATACAATGTTGTATATCAGGCAGGCTTATATGTTGCCTCCGCAAATCTCAAAGGCACATACGATGACAGTACATTCTCAGGCGGTTCAATGCTTGCGGGCATCAACTCACTTGACGAATACAATAAAATTTGGTCTATGTGGCAGTCTTCAATTGATAAAAACGCAGACTTCACCGATTACATCATAAAGGTTTATGCAGGCGGTGAAGAAAGCTCCGACACTCTCTGCACAGGCACGGTTGACCTTTCAACGGTAACACACGAGCTTGTGGATATGAACATTTATCAGCCTAACCTCTACAAAGAATGGTACTCACAGCTTGCAGAGTACGGCACATCACTTACAAAAGCACCCACAACAACAGATTCTCCGACGGTTGCCGTTGTTGAGATGAATCCGAAGTGGGCTGACAAAGCGGCTAATACAGAAAAGATGATAAACTACATTGAGAAAGCTAAAGCCGAAGGTGTGAACATAATCACATTCCCTGAAATGGCACTTGCAGACTATGCAAGCACAAGCGATCCCGATTCCGAAATCTGGAAATCAATTGTTGAAAACGCAGAAACAACAGACGGTTACTATGCAAACCTTATTGCAAAAGCCGCCGCAGATAATAATATGTATGTAATCTACGGTACTGCCGAAGTTAATCCGGATGACGAACAGCATCCGTTCAACTCTGCCTTTGTCGCAACCCCGGAGGGCAAAACCCTCACCTATAGAAAAGTTCAGGTTGTTGAAGGCGACTGGGCAACATGGGGTGTTGAACCTCTCATCATCAACACGCCTTGGGGTGGTATGGGCATAAGCATCTGTATGGACACATACGCTTATCCGGAGCTTGCAAGATACTATGCAGCCGCAGGTTGTAAGATTCTTGTAAATCCGACTGCATCAACAGGCTACGCAGGTTCAAACTTCATTTACAACAATGCAATTTCATCAATTGTTGCAAGAGATAATATGGCTTTACTAAGCTGTGACCTTGTTGATACAAGCGGTTATCAGGACAGTATGCTCTATCCAGGCAAATCAACAATTATTGAACCTAACGGTGTAAGCTCTGTATACCTCACAACCGAAACTATGACAAAGGAAAAGATGCTCACGGCAACACTTAACCTTTCAAACGCAGGCTTTGACCTCGAAAATTACAATCCGTCAGTTATGGCAAAGGCATTTGCGGCACTTGATAAGGGCAATGCAGTTTATGATTACAGCGGTCTTGTAACCGCATCGGAGTACACTTCCGAAACAGAGCCCGATACAACAGTTGCACCGACAACGTCGGTTACGGCAACTGCCTCAAAAGACGCAACATCCGCTGCGTCTGCTGTAACAACTGCCCCCGCAACCTCCGACACAGCAACAAAATCCTCATCATCAGACAACGGTGCTGTTAAGACAGGACAGGCAACAGCAATTGCACTTCTCGCAGTCCTTGCCTGTGCAGGCGGACTTTCAATGTACGCATTAAAGAAGAAAAAAGAACTTTAATCAGAACATAGTTTTCTCCGACTGATAATTCTGTAAAAAACACCCCGTATATCGAAAATTTTCCGATATACGGGGTGTTGGTTTTATCAATCGCCTTTGAGAAAATCTTTGTAAAATTCCTCAAAACTGCCGTTTTTGTAGTCTGAATAATCCTTATTATCCCTGTTCACAATTGTGTCGGTAATAAGGTATGTATCAAAGCCGAGTTTTGCGCTGCACAAATCCTCGTCAACATCGTTGCCGATCATAATGCTGTCTTCGGGCTTGATCTCCTGCTTTTTGCAGATTTCTTCAAAATATTTCAGATTCGGCTTGCAGCAACCAAAGTTTTCGTATGTTGTAACAAGTTCAAAATCGTCGGGAGAAACTCCCGCCCATTCAAGTCTGCGTTTTGTTGCAACAAACGGAAAAATCGGATTTGTTGCGGCAATAAGTCTGCCGCCGTTTTTCTTTATGAAATCAATGCTTTTCTTTGCATAAGGAGTAAAGCTTGTAGCGTCTTTCGGAACGATAAACTCGTTTTCGTAATAATCGGTAAAAAGGTCATCAAACTTTTCAAGGTCGGCACCGCTGACTTTGCCCGCTGTTTCCCAGAAAACTTCACGGTTTGTACGGCTGTTATCGTTCTTTGTCATAGCGTCAGTGCCTGCCCACATCGCCTTTATAAGGGCGTCGGGTTCGATTTTTATAACAGGAGTGCAACGCTTGCAGAGCGATGAAAAATACAGCTTTACGAATTTTTCCATGTCCATGGGAAGCAAAGTTCCGTCCAAATCAAAAAGATAATTTTTATACATTAACATACCGTTCCTTTCAATTTATGCACAAATATTATACAAAATTTCGATTTGGATTGCAAGGAAAAAATTTTCGGTATATACTATAGTCAGTAAAAAACGAGGTGATAAGATGAAAATAGTTTTAACAGACGCACAGACTGTTCTTGACGATATTGTAAATGCCGATGTGCTTAATCGGTTCGGCGAGGTTGAGTCGTTCGGTCTTTTGAAATATGAAGAGGTTGCGGAGAAAATTGCAGATGCAGATATCGTTGTGTGCAACAAAACTCTGCTTGATTCGCACACAATGCGACTTGCAAAAAATCTGAAATATATAGGACTTTTTGCAACAGGCTACAACAACATTGACCTTGACTACTGCACCAAAAACGGCATAACCGTCTGCAACGCAGGTTCATATTCAACAAATGCGGTTGCACAGCACACATTTGCACTCATTCTTGAACATTTCAATCACACTGCGGAATATAATCGGTTTGTTCAGGACGGCAAGTGGAAAAGAAGCAAAACTTTTTCACCGTTTGTATATCCGCTGAATGAACTTGCAGGCAAAACACTCGGCATTGTCGGACTCGGAAACATCGGAAAGGCTGTTGCAAAAATTGCAAATGCTTTTGATATGAACGTAATCGCATCGAGCAGAACTCCGAAAAATATTGACGGAGTCAAAGATGTTTCATTTGACAAACTTCTTGAAACAAGTGACATTGTAAGCGTTCATTGTCCGCTAAATCCACAGTCAGAGAATATGTTTGACAAGAACGCATTTGCCAAAATGAAACAGGGTGCATTGTTCGTAAACACGGCAAGAGGCGGTGTTATGGTTGAAGAAGATTTGCTTGAGGCACTCGAAAGCGGTCACCTCGGCGGTGCGGCAATCGACACCCTCAAGGTTGAGCCTATGGTTGAGGACTGCATTCTTATGGGTGCAAAAAATTGCATAATCACCCCCCACATCGCATGGGCGCCCGTTGAAACCAGAGAACGCCTTATGGGCATAGTTTCGGACAATATCAAAAATTTTCTGAACGGAACTCCGACAAATAAAGTAAATTAACGGTGAGTAAGTAATGACACAAATTATATATTAAGATATATTTTATAAATGTCACAATGTAATTGACCTACTGTAGCGGTAATTCTATTCTATTTATATAATTGGATTTATCCATATCATTGTACGACGATTACTTGCTGGCGGATAATATCCGCTCCTACAGAATAACAATCATGTCATCAAACAGAAACAACCGCCCACCTTTCGGTGAGCGGTTGTTTTGTGTAGTGTAGTATTAGGAAATTGGGATTAGATTACAATTACTGCTGTCTTTCGCAATAGCTTGAAAGACCTGTGTTCGGGTCTGTGTATTTAAGCATATCATTGTCAGCGTCATATGTGTAGTTAAACTGCTGTTCGCCTACTGTCATAACGAGATCTGTACCCTCAAATGTGTAATTGCCCGAAACAGTCACACCGCTCATTTCGCCTGAGAATGTGCCGTCCTCTGCAAATGTGTATGTACATTTCAAAGTTTCGGGGTCAACACCGTTTGCTGTTGCGTAGTCATCAATTGAAACCGCTTTACCGTCTGTACCCTCAAGTGCGGTAACGGTCCAAGTACCTACAACGCTTGCCGATGAATCGCCGTCCTTTGAATCAGCGGCACTGTCATCTGCGCTGTTTGCATTGTCGTCAGCAGTCTGTGATGCTGAACTTTCGTTTTTGCTTGATGAGCCACCGTCATTACCGCAACCTACAAGACCTACTGTGCCTACCATACAAATTGCAAGCAATAAAGCTAACTTCTTGATTTTTTTCATAGTTGATTACCTCTTTCCGATATTTTTTACTTTCCGATTTTGATTTACGGAAACACCGCAATTTTCGTGTTTCGCTTTTATCACCTCAATGATAGCCAATTTAATGCAACATTTCAACAAGTTGGCACAAACATCAATCTTTTGGCAAAAACATATGACAATCGGATATAATATTTTTCAAATTTATGGTATAATCTAAGTGCAGTTAATCATTGCTCCGAATTAAATTATTTCAAAGGAGGCGATATCTTGAAAATTGCAGTTATTGACGACGAAAAGCCTCAGGCAGACATTCTCTACTCAATCTGCAACGCATATTTTGGCGGACACAAGCAAAATGTGCAGATTGATTGTTTTCCTGACGGAATAGCTTTTTTCAATTCATTCAAGGAAAACACCTACAAAATAGCCTTTGTAGATATTTTTATGGAGAAGATGAACGGCATTGCCGTGGCTGAAAAGCTTCGTGAAAAAGACCGTAATATTCTTATTGTATTTGTCACAACAAGCCCCGATTTTATGATGCAGGCATTTTCCGTTCACGCTTTTCATTACATAACAAAACCATACAAAGCTGAGCAGATTTACAAGGTACTTAATGATGCCTCGTCATATGTATCGGATAATTCAAAATACATTGAAGTTATGTGTGACCGTCGAAACACGCTGATTTCGCTTAAGGAAATTGTTTCTGTTGAATCCGATGCACATTATATCAACATAGGTGTTGTTTCGGGACTTAGATATCGCACACGAATGACCATTGCAGAGTTTCTCAAGCTTGCAGACAATGACACCCGTTTCATACCCGTAAACAGGGGAATCGTGCTGAATGCCGATTACATAAAGGACATTGAAGGCTCTGTATGTGTTACAGGCAACGGTGAAAGATTCCCGATTAAAATTCGTGAAAAAACTCGGATTGAACAGAGTATCCGTGAATATATGTTCAAAAAAATCAGAGAAAACCAGCGGAGGTGAACATGGACGTATTCATAAAATTTCTTCAGGCATTTTTCAGCTTTGTCATAATAATACCGTTAAGTTTATTCTGCCTTTTACCGTTAAAAAATCAATTAAAATACCCGATTTCAAAGATAGTAACGCTCTTTTTGTGTTCATTTATCATACTCGGTTCTCTCTCGTCAATTGTGATGACGGCTTTTGACATTCAGAATTTAAACTTTGTTCTCTTCCCCGACCTTGTAATATTTTTCTTCCTTATTAAAAGCGTTACAAAGGCCGGAACAGCACGCTGTTTGTTTGTTTTTATAAGTGTGTGCTGTTTGATTTCATTTTTCTCGCTGTATGCATATTTTATCAACTCATTTTTTCAGGAAGAAATCTCACGAGGAGTTAACACCTCATATAGCCTGATTCAAATGGGGCTTTCGGTTGCGGCAATGGGAGCGCTTGTTCCGCTCACAAAATATTACGCATGGATGATTGACAACATAAATATCGGCAAGGTGTGGTATTTGTTTTCAATTTTGCCCATTGCACTTATGGTGTCAAACATCTATATCATACCGATTTCCTACGCAAATATTCGTGTTGGAAAGGTTTATGCAAAAGGATTCATCATTACAATATTTGAGCTTGCATTGTATCTTATAGTATTCATATTATTCTACATTTTCAGCAAGACTACTATTGAAAAAACAAAGCTTACAGAACGAAACAACATTTTTGAAATTCAGAAAAGTTACACAGAATCGTTGCAGTCGTACATAAAATACACCTCAAAAGCAAGGCATGATTTTAAACATTCAGTTCATGTTATGAGCCGACTTGCAGATGAAGGAAATCTTTCGGCGCTGAAAGACTACATTGCCCAGTATGAAAATTCGCTTACTGTAACAGCACCTGTGCGAATCTGCAAAAGTGACGCACTCAATGCTTTGTTCAATCACTATCGTCAGCAGGCGATTGAGAACGATGTTGACATTAACTGGCGGATTGATTTGCCCGACAAATCGAGAATTCTTGATGTTGACCTCTGCAGTATTTTCGGCAACATACTTGAAAACGCAATTGACGGTTGCTGTACCGTAGAAGAAGGCAAAAGATATTTTAACCTGACTTCCGAAATAAAAGGCGACTGTTTGTACATTGTTTCAACAAACAACTACGGCAAGCCTTTGGAAATGGACGGCGAAACTTATTCGTCCACAAAGCATCAGGGCAAGGGCATCGGACTTCACTCCATGAAGAGCATAACCGAAGTCTATGACGGAATTTTTGATGCAGGCAACAATAGCGGTGAATTTTTCGTTGACATAATGCTTAAATATTAAACTTATTAACCTCAAAAAGGGTATGCATCCTCGCATACCCCTCTTTGTTATAAAAGTTCCAAACAAAAAACACGCTCTGCGTTTTGCAGAGCGTGTTTTGGTTCTGTTTTGTTGTTATCAGTTGTTACCGACAACAAATTTCTGGACTTCTGTGGCATCCACGATATTGATTTCACCGTCATGGTTGTAATCCGCAAGTTCTCTCTGAACATCAGAAAGTGTTGAAATTGAAACAATGTACTTGCTGATTTCAGTTGCGTCAAGAACATCAACATGACCGTCAAGGTTTACATCGCCGATCATATACGGAGTATCATTGTTGTTGTCATTGCTCGGCTGTGTAGTTACAGGAGCTGTTGTTGCCTGTACCGTAGTAGGCTGTACTGTTGCAGGCTGTGTAGCCTTGGCTGTTGTCGGCTGAACAGTTGCCTTTGCAGTAGTCGGCTGAACCGTGGCTTTGGCTGTGGTAGGCTGTACAGTAGGCTTTGCTGTTGTTGGCTGTACCGTTGATGAAGAAACAAAAGCACAGAAATCAAGAGCAACCCAACCTGTCTTGCCGTTGTACGAGGTGTAACCCCATGTGTAACCGCCGGCTGTTGAAACCTTTGTTACATTAAGAGTAACATTGCCCGGAACAGATGTTACATATGAATAGCTTGTACCCGCACCGCTTCTCATATTGAGATAATCGTCAACATCTGTTTTATATGTACCTGTTGTGTAAGTTACCTTTTTGGTTGTAGCCTGAGTAGTGCTTGTACTGCCGCTGAAATCGCCAAGGTAAATGTAGCCCTGAAAATTCCACCAGCTGTTACCGCCGGCATTCTTGTCGTCTGTGCTTGCATAGGAAAGGTAGAATCTCTTACCGCTCCATGCAGAGTTAGAAAATGTAATCTGACCGTTTTCAACCTTTTCTACAACAGCAACATGACCGCCGCCACCGTTATATGACCAGCAGGCAATTGCGCCGACCTTTGGAGTCTGACCGTACTTGTAGTAGCCGTTAGACTTGTTGTAGCCGTACCACTGCTCGGCATTGTTCCACGAAAGCTTCGGCTCAGAGCCGAGAATCTCATAAGCTCTGCCGTAGGCATATGCTGTACAGTTAGGCATGCCGTAACCATACTTATAAAAAACATTTAAATTACTGTAATAATATTTGTTACTTGAACTCGGGGCAGACAGTCTCGGTGAGAACGATGCCGCACTCGCAATCATCGACATTGAGAAAACCGACACAAACAGCATTACAGCCGTGAGAACTGCCGCAGAAACCTTTTTGCTAAAAACACTTTTTAAAACATTTCGCAAAGAAACACTCCTTTTTTTGAATTCAAAGTGATTGTTACCTATTTGTAACCACTTTATGTACATTCTATCACAAATTGCTCCAAATTCAAAGAGTAGAAATGCCGAAAATAGCCTTTATAATCTATTTTTTTAAGCCATTGTACACAATAATTTTCATTTTATGCATACTTTGCACAAAATTTAACTAACATTTCCGTCAGCATAGTATTGGTTACACAATTGTCAAAATTCATTTCTACAAGGCATAAAAAACACCACTTGCGAAACGGCAAATGGTGTTTTGTTGTTAATATTATCAGTATTTAAAACTTGCAATAAAATCGTTCGGAGAACCGTTTGTGTTTACTGAGTAATAAACAGTATCGCCAAGTACGCACATTGATTCAATTTCAAACTTCTTTTCTTTATCTACATTATTCTTATTCTTATATCCGAGCTGTCTTTCGGAAACCTTTGTGAGTTTTCCTGATTTTATTGTATATCTTGTGACATAGGAAATTTTCTGATTCTTGCCTTCTACCGCACCTGAATATCCTACATAAATGTCATTTCCCTTTTTGTAATAACTCTGTGTTGTGTAGTTATTTTTATACGGGATAGTGTATGACTGCTTTGAAGTCTTAAATGTGCTGTCGGCAAGACGGTAATGTGAATTGTTCAGCTTAGCATTGAATGTATAAACAGGAAGATTAGCCTTATCTACGGAAGGACTTACCATAAACTGAACGCTGTTATCTCCGTCCTTGTAGCTCTTTGCTACAGTAATTGAGTATGGCTTTAATTCTTTTCCGTTGTTATCTTTAAGAAAATAACCTTTTACAAAGTATACATCATTTCCAACGACTCTGAACTGAACCATATTATAAAATGTATTGCTCTTGATATCGCCTCTTGTTCCTGTTGCAACAAAAAGGTTTACATATCCATTCATCTGAATTGCAGTAATATCATTTGCATGACCTAATAAATCAACAAAAGCTGTTTTGCCGTAACTAATATGATTAGCCCACTTCTTATCAACAGCACTATCTAGCTTTGGATTAAGAGGCTTTGACTTACTGTTGGAAGAATTCTTAGTTAAAGTAGTTCTGTAAATTCTGGCATATCTGTTTTTATATCCTTTACTCAAAACAACCTTAACGCTGAAAGCACAAAGATCTCCGTCAATAATGTTTGGGTTATAATTTTTATTCTTTTTGATTTCATCTTTGTATATTGTATTTATAGATTTTTTTACTGTTTTATCGTGTACAACTGTCATACCCTCAAGGGCAGTAAATTTGACATCCCCATTAGTCTTATTTGTAAAAGTCTGATTCGGGATATCTTCATACTTAGTTCCAACTCCATATGCGGATACGGTAAATGTTGCAAACATGCTCAAGCAAAGGATTACCGAAACGAGTGAACATAATAACATTTTTGGCGATTTTTTCTTCATAATTATCTCTCCTAACTAAAATCACTCTGTTATCATAAATCGTAATGACAACAGTCTGACTACCGTGGCATTAAGTTTATTGCCGAATTTTTGTATTTCGTAGTCAACTGTTGATTATTATAACACAATAACACAATTTGTCGTCTTGTACTAGGTCAAATATGGCTGAACTATTTTAACATTTTGCTTAGTTTTATTCTCTGATAGCAATATAATATTTATTTGCCTATTTTTACTTGTATTTTGCGAATATTAAGGGTATCTAAAAACACCACTTGCGAAATGGCAAATGGTGTTTTGGCGCGCCGGAAGAGACTCGAACTCCCGACCTTCTG
>OOCJ01000839.1_pt1 | contig 18248 bp, 10 predicted proteins | sample 1671481 | NCBI WGS metagenome assembly OOCJ01 (sample SAMN06348161, study PRJEB24527) | human gut metagenome | biome: human gut; feature: ankylosing spondylitis patient; material: feces | host: Homo sapiens | place: China | collected 2015-10 | reverse complement strand
AGATTCTCCATTATCATTCTCTAACGCAAAAGTGGAACGAAAAATAAGTTGCCTTATTAATGAACTTTTCTCCTTATTTGACTTAATCTTTGGGGGGTGACTCCTATGTAAGATGCCAAATATTTTAATGGTATATTATTAATTAGTTCTTTTTCTTTGGTTATAAGATCCTCATAAATAGCTTCGGCGGAGGAACCAAGTAGCAAGGTCTCTCTTGTTATTTTCCGGCATAAAGCATCTTCGAGAACAATTCTTGCAATCTTATTTATGTTTAGGGAGGTTTGATATAAATCAGCTAAGTCTAGCTTCGATAATTTCCAGATTACACAGTCTGTCAATGCTTGTATATGTATGAGTGATGGCTGATTTTCTTTAAGGGAAAAGTACGAGTTGGCGTGATTTCTTTGTCCGGATCACCATATTCTTGTGCAGTCCAATAACGTAGGATACCACTTTCTATGAAATAAAGATATTTTTCGTAATCACCGATTCTTATGGTAAACTCGTTTTTCTTGATTTCTTCACGTTCGAAGTGTTCACAAAAAAATTGTTGTTCTTCGGGTGTTAATCGTAGTCCTTTATTTAAGGAGTCTATAACGTTAACGGATTGCTCTATTAATAATGCGATGTTGGTTTTCATGTGTTTAGTATGTTTAGATGGTTATGTTAATGCGCTCTAAGAACAAAGATAATATTAAAAGTTGGATAATCAAGATTTATTCAAGGTAACTGCACCAAAATATCTATGAAATAGAGATTGGGAAGAAATACTGTTTAGATTTGATGATAAGGTAGGCTTATTGTATATTTCCATATACGCTCTTGTTTCCTGTCGTGTGATTCAGTAAAAACATGTACGACTTTTTCCAAAAACACGTACGTGTTTCGCGGAAATTATAATCGTCTTTTTAAGATGTTTATGTTCAATGATTTATATAAGAACATTATTTACGTGCTTATTGTCTAGGATTTGCCTTGGGATACGTATGCTCTAAATAGACTCCGGATACTGAAAATCGGGTGGGAAAAGTAAACAGGGATCGTTGGCAAACTTACCAGCGATCCCACTAAATCCCTATTATAATTTCGCTTGATTCACTTGCGGCGTGCGGATACCCGGTTTCAATTCTCCGTTGATGATAGTTAACCGGCCATCTTGGATAACCGCTCCCGCTCCGGCACGGGCCAACTGCTCATATTCGCCCAGATCGCTCCATGCTTTCGTGGATAGGTCGTATTGAAGTAAGGTGGTATTGAATCGGTACCATTCTACCGGATGGTGCATATAGGCCTTGGCTTCGGCTTGCAGGCGGGTAATGGCCGCTGAATCTCGCGCCGCCTCCGCTTTCGCTAAATGGATCGGTCGGGCGATGGCGGCTAAGAAACAATCGTAGTTCACACCTCCCATAAATAAGATTTTATCCGTTTGGAAAGTCACGGCACAGCCTCCTGTTAGGGTACGGTTCGTTCCGTCCTTAAACGGGGGAAGAACGGTCTCTTGTTGCCAGGTAAAAGTTGCCGGGTCGAATACCAATACATCCGTCGGGACGATCGGTTCCTCTTCGTTTAGGATGGGCTGGAAGCCTCCGGCTAGATAAATACGTGTGCCGTTGGGACTTTCTCCGGCCGCTAATACCGGTTGTACACGGGCTGCTCCCGGGAAGTCCGGTAGTTGTTCCCATCCCTTTTCGATATTCGCGAGGTTGATGCGTAAGAAGGTATGGCAGGGCTGTCCGTTCTCATTTCCCCCTGCTACGTAAATCTCCTGTCCGGTAAAAGCGGCCGAGAGATTATCCATTGGAGACGGTAAGGGGGGTAAGGCGCAAACCGCTACCTCTCCTTTCGTGGGGTTATAGGAGATGCGGGAGACCTCGACCAAGGAAGAATCACTGTTGTTTCCTCCGATGCAAACGATACCTTCCGGGGTGGAAACCGTAGCGCCGTAGGCGACGGGACGAGGCAGTCGGTCGATCTCTTTCCAGCCTTCGGGAAGAAGGACGAATATCTCGCTATAATATCGCTTGGCTCCTCCCTCGGTGACGGGTTTGTCCGGAAAGTTGCAACCTCCGGCAACGATCAATACGCCGTTATGGATGCCGGCGAATGGGGCGGAAACGCCAAGGGAGGCCGTATCGGCTGCTCCCGGTAGATCCGGTAATTTTGTCCAGTTTATCATGGTGTTCTGTTTTTTAGATACAGGCTGGCCGCATCCCGCTACGCAGAGTAGCAGGAGGAACAGCCAGCCGGTGATTTGTTGTTTATTATGCATAGCTTATTCTTTTATAGCCCGGAACGTAGAGGCCGGCATGCCCGCCTCGTTTACAAGATTCGCTCTCGTGAAGGGTTGCCAGCCGTAGCGTACCAGCTTCGGGTGAGTCACTTGATCGTTCCACACCTTTACTTTCCCGTTCTCTACCACGGCTTGCGCCGGATAGTAAAGTCCTTCCCGCTCGGCGATCTCGAATGTACGGATGGGGTCCCCATCGGAAGTTGTCAAGCCCTTTGCGTAATCGAAAGTGATATAGGCGGCGTTATCGGTAAACGTTGCGCTGCGGAACAAAGGGCCGGATGGGATTACGTTATGTCCGTAGGTCTTGTTCAAGGCCCAATGTGCCAGTCGTTCGCCAATCTCTTTTTTTCGGGTAGGGTGAACGTTTAAAGAATCCCCACGATCGCTACTAACGGCCATACCCGTATTCGATACGGTTTGCGCCAGGCGGCGTTGGCTGTCCCTGAACCAAGTCCAACTCGGGCGGTCTATGCTGGATAGTTGGACATAGTAGAAAGGCAGGTCTGCGTTCCAATTCTGGCGCCAGCTGTTCACCAATAGCGGGAATAATCGTTCGTGTACTTCCATATTATGGGCGTTCGATTCTCCTTGGTACCAAATAATCCCTTTGATGGGATATCGGTGAAGGGGTTGGATACCCGCCTCGAACAGATAACAAGGCTCATACGGATGGCGTTGGAGCGGGTTGGACGCTTGCTTGATGTTTAAGGCCGCCCGTTCACGTACCCAATCTTGGATAAAGTCGTTCTTCGTCCAATCCTGTAAGATATCCGGAAACTCGAATTCCAGTGTTTTCCGGTCGATCCATGCCTCCGTAGGCGAGCCGCCAACAGCGTTCAATATCAATCCTACGGGTACTTGTAAGCTATCGGCCAGCATACGCCCGAAGGCAAATCCTATGGCCGAGAAGCGTGCGGTATTCTGCGTGTCGCATACTTCCCATTGGGCGTCGTGGTAATATTGCAGGCGGTTCAATGAATCCAGTACGGAAGCGTCCCATTCCACGGCGTAGGTCTCCCAGCGGGGCTTTAGGTCGAATAAACGGATTTGCGAGTGTTGTTTCGCGTAATCCAATTGTTGCTGTTGTTCTTCCTTTACGCTCTCGTTTACCCGGAACGCCATGTTGGATTGTCCGGAGCATAGCCAGACTTCCCCGGCTACTACATCCCGATAGTTCAGCGTGCGGCTGGGGGTAGAAACCGTTAAGGTATAGGATTTCCCGCTTACCCGCAAGGGATCGAGCGTGACAGTCCATTTCCCGTTCGTACCGGCTACGGTCTCCTTCCTTTGTCCGGCGAGGGTAACAGTTACTTTCTCCCCTTGGTTGGCGATGCCAGATATAGGAAGCGGTTGATCCCGTTGCAAGACCATCCGGTCCGAATAGATGGCAGGAAGCTGTAATCCTCCGTAATCGCCGGTTAGCGCCCCATAAACGGTGCGGGCCAAGATACCGGCACCTTCAGCGTTGGGATGCAATGCGTCGGGCAATAGATCCGGACGGTCGTATAATCCTTCCTGCAAATCGACCAAGGTCGCGCCGGCTATCCGGGCGATTTCTTCGATAAGCGCTTGCTCCATCCAGTACCAGTCTCTTGTACCGGATTTAAAACGAGGATGGCGGTGAGATATCGGAGTCATACGACAAACCCATACCTTGCATCTCGGATTGGCTTTCCGGAAGGATTCGATCAAGGAAAGATAGTCCCGGACGAAATCATCCCGGTAATTCGGCCATGCCCGAGGGTCCGTATCGTTCAATCCCAGATGGATGATCACGTAATCCCCGGCAAACCTCAGTGCCTTTTGATACGCCTCTTGTTGGGTATAAGGACGATATCCCTTGTTTAATAAAGTAGCCCCGCTATGCCCGAAGTTCTCCACTTCGTAGGCATCTCCAAGCATCTGTTGCAATTGGGCCGGGTAGCAGTTTGTTTCCCTGTTCTTGATTCCGTAGCCGTAGGTCACGCTATTACCTACGCAAGCCACCTTGATCTTTTGCGCTTGGCTCATAAATGCGAAAGCGAGGAAGATGGATAAGATTCCTATTATTTTTCTCATTTCATTCAACCGAATTAGACGTTATTTAAGTTGTTTATCTGGAGAGTAAACCAGTCCTTCCACCGCTTTCTCTCCATCCGGGGTGACGCAAACGAACGTAAACATCCATTTCACCAGACGGACCTCGGGGGTATTGAACGTACCGACCGGAAGCTTCATGAACACCTTGTTCCAGCCTTTTTCCAGATGGACCGGGGTTGGTTTACGGCTTACGCAGTTCTCGTTCCCCAGTGGGATCTCATTGGACTTCTCCCGGTGGGTAGCGGTCCATACGGGGGGCGTTATCTCTTGATCATTTACCCAGATACGGCTTTCTTTATAATCCCATTTTCCTTGCATTGGAGGTAGATCCATTTCAGAACGGCTATAATTTTGAAATTCGATCCACGTACCTACCTCTTGCGCCTTGGGCGAATAGATCCAAGTCCATGCGTAAGCGGTATGGTTCGGTTGCGGGTCTTTATAGGCACCGGGAACCTGCGGTCCCCAGACATGGCGCAGGTAGATACCGGCACCGATGGCGTCGTGCGTACCGTAATTTTTCCCTTCATAGGTATATTGCGCTTGAAGCGACTTTTCCGGAGGGAAAGAACGGGTCAGTTCCCCATCATTCGGGAAAGGGTCGGTGATACGCCATCTCACGTTGGTTTGCTTGACGTAGGCGAACGGGTATCCTTGGAAATGATGTTCTTTATGCCATAACATCCGCCGCTCAAAATCGACAAATGCCTTATGTTCCTCGTTATCGGGATCGATAGGCAGCATCGTTCCGTTCTTATCGAAATATTGATAGCCGCCGCCCAACCAAGAACGTTCGGCGATCGCTAATAGATTCGGATACAAATTATTCTCCCGGATCAATTTGTCCTCCGGCTGTACGACCCGGTCGTGCCATACGGCAAGGATCGTACCCGCCAAATCATGGCTTCCTTGCGGTTCATTGTAAATACGGCTTTTGTATAAGCCGATCAAGTCGGCGAACGTATCAAAATGGTTGATATAATGGAAACGGGAGTCGATCGCAGGAATGCCCGGTCGCGCTTTTCCCCGGTAACTCCACATTTGCTCCATGTCGATCTCACCCGGTTTGTACTTCCATCCCGGGTTCCAAGAGATCACTTGTTTCCCTTTCGCACGGATATAAGCGACCATCTCGGGTACGAACTTCGGATTGGTAAACTTTACCTCGTCCGTACCGATATGTAAGTAAGGAACCTCCTCGAATACCTCGCAAACCTCATCCATCAATAGTTTTAAGATCGCCATACCCTCCTTGCTCTGCATATCATGACGGAAGGCCCGTATGAAAGCGGCGCTATGTCCCGGCATATCTACCTCCGGGATGAGTAGTACGTTATGTTCTTTACAAAAGCGAACCAGCTCCTTTGCCTCCTCGATCGTGTAATATTTTCCGGGCATACGGCTCATATTGCAGCTGTCGTTCAGCATCGGAAAGATCTTGCTCTCCAGACGCCAAGCTTGGTTCTCCGTGAGATGCCAATGAAATACGTTCATCTTGTAGCGGGAAAGTACCTCGATCTCCCGTTTCAGTTCTTCCATGGAGATATAGCTCCGCCCTACGTCTTGCATGAATCCTCGTATGCGGAAAGCAGGCCAGTCGGTGATCTCGCAACCTTGGATGGAATATCGCTTCCCTTGCCGCTCGGTCAGTTGGCGCAAGGTTTGTATCGCCCAATAAGCTCCTTGCTCGGATACCGCCCGGATGGTTATCCCCCGGGAAGAGACGCTTAGTTGATAAGCCTCCTCGGAGTTGAGGGGGATTCCGTCCAATTTGTCAACCAAGGAAACCTCTATCTTGTATCGGCTGTCCGGTTGGACGCTTACCGGCAGCTCCTCCAAGAATTCCATTAGGATGGAACGGAGTTTCCCTTCGGAAGAAACTGCGATTTCCTTCGGATGGAACGAAGCGTTTGTCCGGACGTATTTTTGGGGCAAGGGCAATAAAACAGGATTCCGGGCCATCAGAGGCCCGGAATACAAGAAACTTAAAACAATTGCAAAATGCAGTATATATCGCATATACTTAGATTATTGATGAATGATATCCTGTAATTTGATAGCTTGGAAGGTCATATGTGCTACGCTTGACTCGTAGAAGATTCCTACCGTTTCCTTATCGATCATCGAAAGACAGGAATATCCCCACCCCTCGGCCTCGTCTAATAAGACTTGATGCTCCGTGGGCCAAGTAAGTCCACCGTCCAGACTCGCCTTGATCGTGATATGATTACGCCCTTTCGTCGTGTTCGGATTGGAGAAGAGTAGAAGGTCCTTGCCGGTGATGTTATCCTTGGCGTTTACCTTGATCAAGCTGGCCATACAAACGGATTCCTGTAAGGCGCTACGGCTGGAAGGATGCTCTGTCCATGTCTTGCCTAAATCCTTTGTGGTGGCCACGGCACGGCTACCGCCCCGGTTATCACGCATATTTAACATCAATACGCCCGGCTCTACCTCGGCAACTTGCGCCTCTGTGGTATTCGTGCGGGCTAAGTTATGCAGGTGCCATGTTTTCCCGCGGTCTTTGCTATACATAATGCCGGCGTTGGGCACACGGGTAGCGTCGATAAACTGGATCGGGAAGACCAAGGTACCGTCTTGCATCGTGATGCCTCGTCCCGGGCCTTGCAATAGGAAATACCAAGACGGGTCTTTTACTTGGGAGGTGATATTGATCGGTTCGCTCCACGTCTTACCATCGTCCTCACTTTTCACGAGCATAAGTTGGGCGGTCTCGTCCGGTGTCATTCCCGGCATGGAGTTCCACCAAGCCCGTTCGTTACCCATACCATGCGTCCACGCGGCTACTACCCAGATCGTATTGGTCTTTTCGTCTACCAAGATCGATGGGTCTCCCACGCCGTTTTGTCCGTGGGGCAGGCCATCCGTTTGTTTGAAAGTCATGGCTACTCGCATCGGTTCCCAAGTTTGTCCCTTATCGGTACTGCGGCTTACTCCGATATCGATTTTCTCTTGCAGGTCCACGCTGCTATTATAGCGAATATCGTAGACTCCAAGTAATGTTCCGTTATTCGTCGTCACTAATCCCGGGATGCGGAAGGCCGCCGATCCGTCATCCCCGGCTTGGCGTACGCCGATACCTACATGGCGTTCGTCCACCTTTCCTTTCCAAGTGATGTCGATCGGTTTGTTGTTGATCTGTGCGTTAGGCATCGTGGTCGCTACTTTTGCCAATAAGGAAGTCTCTGGCTTCATCTGGATACTTACCCAGAAATAGTTGATGCCTTTAAGCATCGGTTGCTTAGAGGTTAGTTTTACCGTGCGCGACAAGGGGGCGCTAACCTCATCTTGCCGTACGGAATAAGATTCAAGAGCCTTACGGGTATTTCCCGGTATATGGCTGGATATGTACGTAACGGGACTGAAATGTTCCCCTTTGCGGGATGGAGCTTCCACTCCGCTATAAAATAGACGTATCGCTTGGATGTCCGACAGGTCGACATTGTCTCCGATCTGTATCGTGATCTCGTTTAATACATCCCCTTTTTGGGCCGGTATCCGCATCTCGTAAAGTACATTGTCGATCCGGTCTATCAAGATGGGGATTTGTTGCTCTCGCACATAAAGACTGTCTGCCGCAAAAGCCGTTTGTACGATGAAAAGAAGGCAGAAATACAGGAAAGTTTTTTTCATGATGTTTTTTGTTTGTAGGTTGAAATTAATAGATATGTGAATTCCAAAGGTAGCGATATTCATTCATATGAACAAAGCCCCTTTGGAATTCGTGCCAAAAACCTAGTTATATCCAATCGCCTTAAACCTATGTACGATTAGTATCCGGGAGTCTGTTTCAATGCGGGGTTGTTTGTCAATGCCCCTTCATTGATCGGCCATAATAAACGTGATTCTTGTGCTGTGGTATATTTTAATACATAATCCTTACCGAAGCGTCTCAAGTCGTACCAACGTTTACCCTCAAAGAAGAACTCGCGAAGTCTCTCTTTAAGGATAGCTTCCATCACATTCTCGTCGCCCGCCTCAAACGGGTTATCGTTATAGAAACTTCCTTTGTCATTCGGATAAGCCACCTCGTTCTTATGTGCGTTAAAATATTCGGAACCGTAAGCACGCTCGCGAACGGCGTTGATCTCTGTAGAAGGATCTTCTCCGAGCAAGGCCTTAGCCTCGGCTAATAATAGCAAGGCATCCGCATAGCGATAGATAGGATAATCATCGTACCAACTTCTCTCGTTACTACCTTCCAAGGTGGTTCCTTGGAACTTGTATTGGATTGGTGCGATATACTCCAAGGTGCCGTCTTCGTGCTTTTTATAAACGGCCTTCAAGGTACCTTTCAAGCGGGTATCACCTTCGCGGAATGATTTTAGGTAATGATCTTTCTTTACTTGGTAGCGCATTAAGCCTTGTAGGTTGTATCCCGGTATTTCAAGGAATGGAGTTCCTGTCTCGTCACAGTAGCCTGCCATGTACTCACGTTGAGGTACCATATTGTTACGCCAGTTATAGTCTCTCCACATCATGAAATCATCCTCCTTACCACTATGGAGTGCGAAGATCATCTCGCTGTTCTCCTTATTGTTGAAAGAGAAAACGTCCGTGAATTTCTCTTGCAGCTTTAAGTTGCCGTTTTGTTGAAGATCTTGCAAGGCTGTCTTGGCTACGGTATAATCGCCCGTGCCGCCACCCATCTGGCGTCCGCTCCATAGATAAACCTCACCTTTCAGCATCAAGGTAGCGGGTTTAGACCAATAACACTTTCCTTGTTTATAAGAATAATCTCCGCCAAAAGCTTTTTCCGAGGCATCGATATCCTTCTTGATCAGATCCATCACCTCACTCGCTGGAGAAGCGGCCTTATCAAGGTGAGAGATGTCCAATTCGCTACCTAAGGTTGGCTCCGTAGTAATGATAACGTCTCCCCAAGAGCGTAACAAATGGAAATAGATATAGGCGCGTAAACCGTAAGCCTGCCCTAAGTAATAGTTCTTTTCGGCCTCGCCTAATAAATCGGTCTCGTTCGTTCTACGGATCATCAAGTTGATTTGGTTCAGTGTCGTATAAAAATTAGCGAAGTTGCTGATTCCTGTAAACTCTGCGTTGATCGTATTGTATGAGAAACGCTCTACGCCTTGGGTAGCCTCGCCTCCGAACGGCTGATCTCCGTAGATGTCCGAGCGAGGTTCGCCCAATACGAATATGTTATAACTGGATTGTGAACGGAGCAATCCGTGTAAACCTATGTTGAATGCCTTAAACTGGTCCGGGGATTTCCAATAGTTTGCGTCGGAAATACTACTTACGGGTTCCATGTCCAAGGAGTCGCATCCGCTGAAATTCAGTAATGAGACTGCTGCCATCATGGCTATAATTATCTTTTTCATAAATGTCTGTCTTTTTTAATGGGTTTGACTAAAATGTTACGGATAAACCAAGAAGAACCGTTTTAGGAGTTGGGTATCTACCGTTATCAAGACCTTGACCATAGGTAGTATCTACCGCCGGTTCCGGAGATACACCGGTATATCCTGTGATGTAGAACAAGTTTTGTCCGGTTACATAAACAGAGGCATTGCTCATCAAGGCTTTGTTAATCCATTTCTTCGGTAGGTTCCAAGTCAATGTGATTTCACGTAAAGCTAGATAATCACCCTTTTCGTAGAAGCGGGAGCTGTTGTTGTCAACTGCTGTCAAACCATTGTTGGAGCGAGTAATATTCTTCTTGCTCAACTGATCGGCATAGTAGAACTTAGGTATATCCGTATTCTGGTTTGTCTCCGACCAACTGTCTTTCACCATATCGATGATGTTAAACGAACCTTGATATTGTCCAAGTGAACGTGCGGCTAAGTCGTTATACAGCGTATGCCCTAACGCATAATCAAAACGAGCGTATAAAGAGAAATCTTTATAGCCTAATGTCGTGGAGAAACCACCGGTTACTGTCGGGAAAAGATTACCTACTTTCACGCGGTCTAGATTGTTGATTACGCCATCATTGTTCAAGTCGGCCCAACAAACGTCACCCGGCTCGATCGGTTGCTTACCTGCCTTATCCTTTAAAGCTTCCCATGCGGCGGGGCCATACAATTCTCCAATTGCGTCGTAGCGGTTATTGGCATTCGCTTTCACGTCATCCCAATCCTTGAAGATATGATCTTGCTTGAAGGCAAATAAATCACCCAGCTTACCACCTTCTTGTTTTCCGCCAACCCATACGACTTCACCCTTTTGCGGGTCGTATACTTGGTAACCTCCTTGGCGGTTATTTTCGTTCCCATTGGCCGGAAGCTTGACAATCTTGTTCGCTACCGTAGATAAGTTTGCTGATACATCCCAACTGAATCCGTTTACGTTGTTTAGGATATTCGCTTTTACTTCCATCTCGAAACCTTGGTTACGTAAAGTTCCCAAGTTGGTTTTGATGCTGTTGAAACCAGTGTAATTGGGTAAATCCAAATCTGTCAACAAATCGGAAGTCGTACGATTATAATAGTCTAGGATAAAGCTCAGGCGATTGTTGAAGAATCCTATATCCAAACCTACTTCGAAAGATTTACTTTGCTCCCAACGTAATCCACCGTTTACCAATTTGTCATTATAGAAACCTACAGAGCCATCATAGTTTGTTATGATCGATCCGTTCGCGTCTTTCTGCCCATAGCTGCCATATACGTCGTAGTATCCTAATCCGTTTACGTTACCGTTCACGCCGTAGCTGATACGAGGCTTCAGGTTAGAGATCACATCTACCAACTTCGATTCCTTAAAGAACTCCTCTTCCATGATATTCCAACCAGCGGAGATACCCGGGAAGAAGCCCCAACGGTTATCGCTCAACTTGGAGATTCCGTCATAACGAGCTACGACCGATAATAGGTATTTGTAATTGTAGTTATAGTTTACACGGGCAAAGCCAGAAAGGATACGATAGCCTTCCTTGTAGCTATAGGTATAGGTACGATTACTACCAGCGTTCAAAGTAGGGATGTCATCCGACGGAGAATTTTCGGTCCTTGCGTTCAGCGTATATTGATGCCAATTGAAATACTCGCCACCAAGCATTGCCTCCAGATTGTGTTTTTCTTTGAATGTGTCTGTGTACGTCAAAGTAACACTATGTTGCTGTTGGTTCTGCTTTATATATTTGGCCTCAGCCTTACGGGTAAGATTCGGGCTAGTGGCGTTTTGTTGTTGGTAAGATTTCTCGAACTTATCTGTTTGATCGTCTACGTGGTATAGGGCGCTATTCTCTTTCAAGATTAATTTCTTCGGGATGATCTCTAGATCAAAACCGATATTATAGGTAGAGCGGCGGGTTCCATTCGTATTCGTTAATTTATCTTTGTAGTAAAGAGGGTTTCCATCACCCGTGCCGAAGCCTGAAGCGGGAGATCCGTCTTCCATGTATGGGTTCCATGTAGGGCGTTGGCTCATTGTGCGATAGAAGAACTCATATGATCCGATCCAAAGACCCGGCTGGCGAGACCATGTATAAGTCGTTCCAGCGTTGACTGTCAAGATCGGAAATATCTTATAGGATCCATTGAATGTCCCGGAGAAACGCTCGTAGCTGGTTCCCTTAATGAGACCGTCTTCTTTGTAGTAACCTAAGCTGGCTGCGAATGTACCTTTGTCGTTACCTCCTGTGATATTGATATAATGATCTTGCGTGAAAGAAGGGTCTTGGAAGGCTGCGTCTTTCATTTGCCCTGAGTAATCCTTGAATAAGATTTGTTTATTCGGATCGGTTGGGTCTTGCATTTGTTGCCAACCTTCTGCCAAGAGGCCTTTGGTACTGTCATCCAAATAACGGATATCAAATAGGTCATTCCCGATACCGTATCCCATTTGGTTATCCATGCCTGAACGTCCTGTTCTTTGGTATCCTAAGCGATTGTAGTAAATATAATCGTGAGCGTTTAAGTAATCATAACCTGTGCGAGCAAAGTTGGCACCTCCCTTGAACTTGTAAGAGACGGAAGCGGATCCTTCTTTACCACGTTTCGTGGTAACCAAGATTACGCCACCATTGGCACGGGCACCGTAGATAGCGGTTGAGGCTGCGTCTTTCAATACTTGGATAGACTCGATGTCGGAGGGGTTGATGTCGGCCAATGAGTTGCGCACGATACCATCTACAACGACCAATGCGCCATTATCCTTACCTGTTATGGTAGCTCCGCCACGAAGTACGATATTTGGGTTTGCTCCCGGCTGACCGGTCGTGTTTACGACGCGCAAACCAGATACGGTTCCTTGCAAGGATTGTCCGGCGTTAGACATCGCTGCGTTTTCCAGTACGGCGTTATCCAATTTAGAGATAGAGGTTGTCAAGGTCGCTCTCTTTTGTGAGCCACCGTAACCGGTTACCACTACTTCGTCTAGCTGTTCGGCGTTTTCTTGTAGGATCACGTCTACTTTGGCTTTCCCAGCTACTGGAATTTCTTGTGTCTTGTACCCAATGAAAGAAAATACTAATGTGGCGTTTTTGTTGGATACGGTGAGAGTGTAATTACCGTCGAAATCGGTAATCGTTCCATTTGTCGTGCCTTTTTCAACGATAGACGCACCGGGGACACCCATGTTATAGGTATCCAGCACTGTTCCGGAGACTGTCTGCTCTTGTCCGTACATAAATGCCGGAAGTAGGAGCGCAAGCATTAAGAGCAGTAGATTCTTCTTCATAATGAATTACTTTTTTGTTGTTTATTTAGTTTATTGGATGAGATTAATTAGCATTCGTCGGTCATATTAGCGACTTTCGGACGTAAGAAGATCACTTGGATTAAAAGTGCGATGAGTACCAATCCGGCTAGCATGGCGAAGTCATGGCCAAGATTACCAGCGTCGGTAGATTTTCCTAGTATATCCGTGATGGCGGCTCCGGCAAATACACCGGTCATATTCATAATTCCATAGGCTGTAGCCCGATAACGGGGGGAGATGAATTGGCAAAGGATAGGCATATTATTGGCGTCGAATATACCATAACCGATACCGAAGCAAAGACCACCGCCGATAATCATCGGGAAGTTGTGCCCAAATCCTAGTAATAGGAGAGAGGGTATCGTTAATGCCAAACCGATGGCGCCTGTGTATACACGTCCCCGGACATTCCGCTGGATCCATTTATCGGATAAAATACCTCCGGCGATTACCCCTATAAAGGAAGAGATAGCGATCGTGAATGTAGATAACGGACCGGCCTCGGACATATCCAACGAGAGATTTTCAGCGAATAGGGTAGGGAGCCAGTTCTTTGTCGCCCAACCCGGTAAGCTCGGCGTGGCGAAATAAAGAAGAATGATCCAAAAAGCGATGTTCGTGAATAACATCCCTAATCCTTTAAACGCACCGGAAATCGGATTCTCTTTCGGATAATTTTCCAGTTTTACGGCTTGTTCCACATGATCTTTCTTATCGTGTAAGAAGATGATCAAGACCACGCTATAAGCGATGCCGATGATACCAAACCAATGGAAAGTCGTTTCCCACGTATAAGCGCTGGCCACCGTAGCTCCGAATCCCCCCAAGGCTTGGCCTACGTATAGACCTGTCATATGGATACCTACGGCTAATGAGCGTGTTTTCTCTTGGTGATAATCTGTGATAAGCGATAATCCGGCAGGAATATACAGGGCCTCACTGACCCCCATCAAGGCACGTAGGTAATAGATCTGATTGAAATCCGTGCAATACCCCATCATCAAAGTCACGAAGGACCAGACAAATAAGCTACCCACGATTAGCCACTTCCTGTTTACCCTGTCTGCCACCATACCGGCCACAGGGCTCATGAATCCGTAGATCCAGAGGAAGACCGCCATCAAACGTCCGAAGTTCGCCGCAGACTCTAGTTCCACGATATCCACCATCATAGCTGATTTCATGGTTGATAGCATCTGGCGATCCATATAGTTCAGTAAGGCGACAACCCATAGTAAACCGACTACGATCCAAGGATATAATTTCTTATTTTTCATTTGATTGAGGAAAATAAAAAGGAAAACAAAGCCTTAGAAACATCAGGAGCCACGGTTGTGACCCCTGATGTCAATTGACCAATTTTCAGTATTTTAGATAAAGTTATTTAGAAAGAATTTCGTCGCAGAGTAAACTACATTTGAGAAGCATTCTAGGAATGTGGAACGGACCTTTGAATAGATTGCCTTTGGCAGATTGAGAGAGACTACCATCGAAGTGTAGGTAGCCATACCATTCCCCATATTCTTTGTCGGGGAGATGATTAAATGTGTAATCGTTTATTAGTTTGTGCATTTCGAGATATTTGGCGTCGCCAGTCGCTTGGTAGGCGTAAAGCGTAGCGATAACCGCCTCGCATTGTGGCCACCAGAACTTCATGTCGTGCCAATACTCTTGGGGAGGGAAGTTTTTGCAATCCTTGAAATAGTTGATTCCGCCGTACGTCTTATCCCAGCCCCAGTCCCAAGACCAGTTGAGGATTTGTAAGCCCATCTCTTTCAGTTGAGGGTCCCATCCTCGGTATTTGGCCTCTTCTAAGATAAACCATGCGGTCTCGATGGAGTGGCCGGGATTGATGGTACGCCCGGCGATAGAGTCGATAAACTCACCGTTGGGTCCTACTGTCTCCAAGATAGCCTTGAATTCGGGATGCATGAAATCACGGCGTAGCTCGGCTATGGAATCATCGATTTGTTGTGTAAGTATGGGATCGTTTATGGCCTCACGGATGCGTGCCGCCGTATCGATCAGTATCATGCAGAAAGAATGGCCTTTCGCCACGAGACCTTCACGAAATTTAGGCTCCAATAATCCCGGGGTATTCTTATAGTGTAATACTTGCTTGAATAAGTTCACGGCCTTCTCAGCATAGCCTTTGTCGCCTGATGCCAATGCATAGTGAGCCATAGCGATCGCCGCGAAAGTCTCGGAGAATACGTAACGGCGTTTACGTACAGGGATGCCTGTCGCTGTCACCTCGAAGAACATACGTCCGTCCGTATCAAAACAATGTTTCTCGATGAAATCGATACCGTTTTTACAGGCTCTCAGCCATTCTTCGTTCTTCTCAATGTGATTATAGGCATATGCCAAGATAAAGGCGAATCGTCCTTGGAACCAAACGGATTTAGTGGAGTCCATCAGAGTACCATCCCGGTCTACGCAAGTAAAGTAACCGCCGTTCTCTTTGTCCAGTCCGTATTTCATCCAAAAAGGAAGAATATTGGAAAGAAGCTCATTCCGATAGGTCTTGCCCCAATAAGCTAGATATTCCGATGGATTAGATAAATTGTCAAACGCTGCCATACCTTAGAATTTATTACATCTTTCAAAGAAATTGATAGCCTCTAATTCCGCTTTCATTGCGGCCTCTTCTTCGTCCGTCATATTCCGGAACGGGGTACGGTTCTTGCCGAGATCTAATCCGATCAATTTCATGATGCGTTTTCCTCCGACGATATTACCACGGTAATTGCAGATAACGTTAATAACCTCCTGAGAGAAGTTTTGTCTCTCGCGAGCTGTCTCTAAGTCACCGGCTGCCCAAGCCTCTAGGATACCGGTTAATTCTTTTCCGTTATAGTTTGTGGTACCACCGATACCTCCTTGCGCTCCACCCATCGCAAGGCAAGGAAGAATCGTTTCATCCTGTCCGTGCAACATGTCGAATTTACCATCCTTGTATAAACGACATTGATTGTATTCGTATAAGCTCTCGTATGTATATTTGATACCGGCGAAATTAGGGATACGCCCGTCTACTGCTTTTAAGAAATCCAGCATAGGGAGGAAAGCGTTGTTAAACGCAGGGATATGATAGTAGTAAAACGGTAAGGCAGGAGCGCCGCAAGCGATCTCCTCGCAGTACTTTACCAATTCCTCAATTCGACCGATACGAGGGAAAGGGGTAGCCATAGCGCCAATACCCCAAGCGCCGATCTTTTGAGCATGTTCCGCTAAATTACGGCTAGACTTAACGCATGTGCTACCTACGTGCACGATTACCTTAAAGCCTTCCGGAGCTGCTTCCATCCATTTCTCGGCCAATTTCATGCGTTCTTCCTCTGTCAGCATATAACCTTCTCCGGAAGAACCATTGATGAATACGCCTTTCAGCCCGTTTTTCACAAGAAGTTTCGCATAATCTTCAATGGGCTCGTAATTAACTTCCCCGTTCTCGTAGAACGGAGTAAAGGGAGCATCGATCAATCCTTTAATTTTATCCATATCTGCGTTATTTTTATGAGTTTTAACCTCTGATTTTAATTATGCTGCAAATATAAATAAAATATTTTAATAATATAGTGGTGTTTTATCGAGAAAATGAAATAATTATTTATTTTTTATTTAATTCCTTTGAAATACATATTAAATCATACCTAGAATTTTAGATCGAGATAGCAGGCAGGCTCCTAATATACCCGCTCTTTCACCTAATTTGGATACTTTGATCTGAGTATCACGGGTTACCAAGTTCAAAGAGTACTTCCTGACGGCACTTTTAATAGGTAGGCTTAAATATTCTCCCGTCTGCGACAAGGGGCCGCCCAGTACGACCAGTTCCGGATTGAAAATGTTCATCAATCCGGCTATTCCTTTACCTAGATTAAAACCGATCTCCTCCAGTATCTCAATGGATAGCATATCCTCTTTGTGAATGGCGTCGATCAAGTCAGAGAGCCCGATGTATTCCCCGGCATCGATTTTACTGGCCAATATGGTGTTGCTACCCTCTTTATACCGCTCAAGGAGGGTACGGTATAGGGCAGAACCGGAAGCTCCAGTCTCGAGGCATCCTTTTTTACCGCAATGGCAAAGAATCTCATTCTCGAAGAAGCTGAAGTGCCCAAATTCTCCGGAGAAACCTGATTTCCCGAAATAAACCTTGCCGTCTATGATGATACCGATACCTAATCCCCAAGATATATTGATGAATAGGATATTTTTCTCTCCTTTTACGACTCCTTGAAGATATTCGCCGTAAGCCATGGAACGGGTGTCATTCTCTATATAGATCTTTATATGTAGTTTTTCCTCAAGGATTTGAGACAAGGGCTTCTCCTCAAAGTAAAAAATGCTATAGCTATATCCGGCGAAAGGATTTACCCGTCCGGATATATTAATGCCAATGCTTAATATTTTTTCCCTTGGGATCGGCAACGAGTTTATAAATTCATTGATGCATTCGCAAAGATGGTCTAAAGCGGCTGGTGTGTTTTCGAGTGTATAAGGGATATTCTGCTCAATGCGGATCTTATCTCCTTTAAAATCTAATATGGCTAGATTCAGTTGATCTTTCAGTATATCTACGCCCACAAAATAGCCGGATACGGGATTGAGCCCGTAAATACTAGGTTTACGCCCTCCGCTAGTCTCTTGTTTTCCAAAGTCGAGTATATAACCGTCCTCTTGTAATTCGCTAATTAGCTTAGTGACGGTGGGGATACTGAGATTCATTTCTTTACATACCTCCGCTATAGTAGCGTCTCCATTGGCCATATAATAATGTATGATCTTCTTTTTCAGAAGGCCACTGCGAGTATTGTCATCGGACGAGAGCAAGAACTTAGTTGTCATGGTTATACCTTTATTGAGTGATTAGGGCAAAGGTACAATAAGTTTTTTCAAAAACTAAGCGTAATAAAATAAAATTTTTTCATAAGGAGCTATCTTAATTGTAAGAATTTGTAATAGAAGTTGAATACCATAGTCTGCGGCGGACTCTGTCACTCGTGACATCTGTGATAAACGCATAGGAAAGAAAGGATAATATTACACTAAAATCCTTCTTTCACGATCCGTTTGATCGGGAGGAAGAATCGTTCGATCAGGCGTAATTCTTCCGTTACGATCTCCGCAGAGGCTTGCGTCTCGGGCGAGACGGGCAGGTCGATACCGTAATTGGTTCTCAGGC
>OOCJ01000728.1_pt1 | contig 20867 bp, 10 predicted proteins | sample 1671481 | NCBI WGS metagenome assembly OOCJ01 (sample SAMN06348161, study PRJEB24527) | human gut metagenome | biome: human gut; feature: ankylosing spondylitis patient; material: feces | host: Homo sapiens | place: China | collected 2015-10 | reverse complement strand
ATCTGTTGTGCTACCATTACACCATAGAACAATATTTAACAAATCGCCAACTCTCTTGTTAGCGAGTGCAAAGGTATATACTTTTTCAAAATTTGCAAATAAACCTTCGAAAAAAATGTCCAGAAAAAACACGTACGTCTTTCGGATAAAACACGTACATGTTTTCTCGGAAACACGTACGTGTTTTTCCAGAAGCAAATTCCGGTCAAAAGCAATAAAGATTCTGATAAAGCCATTATCTTTGCTTCAAAATCAATATACAACCACGATGAGACACTTAAAGTACTTGGCTTTTGTAGCATGTCTGGGAAGTCTTTCCCCGGCCCTCGCACAAAACGCCTCTAAAAGCTTGACAATCGATGACCTAGTCACTTGGCAACGAATCACGGACCGGGAGATCTCGGACAACGGAAAATGGGTAGCTTGCAAGATGGAACCTTGGGAAGGTGACGCTACCGTTTATTTGTATGCGGCCCAAGGGCAAGAGACCGCCACTTTTTCTCCGGCCGATAAGTTCGCGTTCTCCGCTTCCTCGGGTTATCTGGTTGTCACGCAAACACCCGGAAAGTCCACGGTAGATTCCCTGAAAATATTGAAGACGAAAGAGGACAAGATGCCGATGAACACCTTGGTAATCTATTCCGTCGCCGGTAAAAAGGAGACGATAGACTCCCTCAAAACCTTCAAATTAGCGGACGAGGCGGATTGGATCGCTTATCAAAGAGGCCGGAAGGACTCCACGTTGTACGTCCGTTCGCTGGATGGAAGCAAGACCTTCCAGTTCCCGACCGTAACGGATTTCCAATTCGCCAAGAAAAGCGATATGCTATATTACACGAGCGCAGCGGAAGGAGAAGCAGGTATATTCACCTTGAACCCGGAGAAAGGAAGTCCGGCGCTCATCAAAGAGGGAAAAGGCGTATTCAAACAAACCACGTTCGACGAGAAAGGGGAACGGCTAGCTTTCTTATATTGCGCCGACAAAGATTCTTCTTACAAAGCGTTAAGCTTATGGTTATCCGAGCATAACGCTCCCGCAAAAGAAATCGCCACCCGTGGAAACAAGGCTTTCCCCGCTGAATGGGTAATCAATGAGAACGGGATGCTTCAATTCTCGAAATCTGCTTCCCGTCTGTTCTTCGGTACCTCACCGGAGCCAAGGCAAAAAGACACGACCCAACTAGCCGAGAATCGTCCGAACGTACAGGTTTGGAGTTGGGATGAGCCCGTACAATATACCGTACAGAATTATAACAAGGAAAAAGACTTAAAGAAAAGCTATCAAGCGGTTTATAATCTGGGCAACGGCTCTATCTTCCAATTGGCGAATGAGGAATTACCGAATATCCAATTGGGTAACGAGGGTGACGCAGCCTTGGCGCTCCTTTCCACTTCCCGTCCCTATTCTTTGTCTTCCATGTGGGAGGCCCGCACACGCAGCGACTATTATACCGTATCGCTGGATAACGGAGAACGTAAGCAAATCGCCAAAGCGGATTATGGCCGTTTCCGCCTCTCCCCACAAGGTAAATATGCGTATTGGTATGGCGAGACGGATAGTTGCTGGTACACGATCGCCTTGGCGGAAGGTAAGCGATATCGCCTAACCACCCCGGAAAGCTTCCCGGCTTGGGACGAGGAGAACGACGTTCCTAATCATCCTTATGCGCATGGAGCCGCCGGCTGGACCGCGAACGATCAAAGTCTCTTGATCTATGATCGTTACGACATCTGGAAATTCGATCCGACCGCAGCTACCTCACCGATCAACCTGACCGTGAACGGAAGGAAGGAGAAACTGTCCTACCGCTTGGAACAACTGGATAAAGAGGCTCGCTTTATCGACCTCGGAAAACCGCAATTATTAAAAGGATTCAACGAGACCACGAAAGGATACGGATTCTATAACGCACGCCTCTCCGCTCCAGCAGCCCCGAAGACCTTGCTGGCGGGCAACTATATGTTGCGATCTATCAACAAGGCGAAGAATACGGACGACGTGATCTATACGATGGAAACCTTCCAGCAATACCCGGATATCCACTATTCTACCTTGGCGTTCAAGAAATCCGTGCAATTGACACATGGAGACAAGCAGCAGGAAGGTTTTATCTGGGGTACCGCCGAGTTGGTCTCATGGATTTCCTTGGACGGCCGTCCGCTGGAAGGTGTCATTTATAAGCCGGCGAATTTTGATCCGAACAAGAAGTACCCGATGATGGTGAACTTCTACGAGCGGAATTCGGAGACTTTGTATAATTACCGTATGCCCGAACCACATCGCTCTACGATCGATTACCATTTATACAATAGCAACGAATATATCATCTTCAACCCGGACATTCGCTATGTAGATGGTTATCCGGGAGAAAGCTGCTATAACTGCTTGATGCCGGGTATCACCATGATGATCGCCAAAGGATATATCGACGAAAAAGGGATCGGTGCGCAAGGACATAGCTGGGGAGGTTACCAAGTAGCTTATTTAGCGACTCGCACGAATTTATTCTCCGCTATCGAGTCTGGGGCGCCTGTCGTAAATATGTTTAGCGCTTATGGCGGTATCCGTTGGGGATCGGGTATGGCCCGCTCTTTCCAATACGAGCATACACAAAGCCGTTTAGGAGCTACGCCATGGAGTTCTCCGCTTCGTTATCTGGAGAATTCCCCGTTGTTTACGATGGATAAGGTACAGACCCCGATATTGATCATGCACAACGACGCCGACGGCCATGTGCCTTGGTACCAAGGTATCGAGTATTTCGTTGCCATGAAGAGGCTAGGCAAACCTTGCTGGTTATTGAACTATACTGGCGAACCGCACTGGCCCACGAACATGGCGAACCGTATCGACTTCCAACGCCGCATGTTCCAATTCTTCAACCATTACCTGAAGAACCAGAAGATGCCTAAATGGATGTCCGAGGGCGTACCTGCCGTAGAGCAACCGTTTGAGTTGGGGTATTGATCAGACAATTACAGCTTCATACGAAACTCGGTACGGACACCGGGTAAGGAATCAACGGTTAAATCGCCGCCATGCAAGCGCATTATGCGGTGGGAGATACTGAGGCCGATGCCGCTACCACCGGACTTCGTAGAGAAGAAAGGCATAAAGATAGCAGACAATAGTTCAGGAGAAATACCGGGGCCATTGTCTGTTATAGTTATATATACCCTACCATCTGTCTTCAAGGCTTCTACGGAGACGATACCATCCGCTTGCCCCTCTATCGCCTGTAATGCGTTACGGATCAAATTAATCAGAGCCAACACGATCAAGTTTTGATCCACACGTACCGTTAAAGCTTCCGCAGAGGAGAAACGGATACGGTCGCTACCCGGCTCGGCACACAACAACCGTTCCATCTTCTGAAATAAAGAGGTTATAGGCACCTCGGTTCTTTCCGGCTCCGGGAGATGCGTCAGACGATGGTAGGAATCCAAGAAGGCGGATAAATTTTGCGCTTGCCCATGAATAACCTCCAAACCTTCCCGTAATTGCTTCGGAGTATATGTATCGGAATATTTCAATAGGTCAGCAGACAAGGAACGGATTGGCGTAATCGAATTACGAATCTCATGCGTCAGTACCCGCAAGATACTCTCGTAATATAAACGCTTCTCTTCCATCTCACTCTGGTTTTGACTGAATAGGAGGATAATCCGGTTCATTTCCGTATACAAATCCTTTACAAAAGGATCATTCGTTTTATTTGGGTACCGCAAAGCTGTATCCCCATTACGAACCGACTCAAAGAAGGTAGCTATCTTACGGTTTATACCGTTCATCCACCGGATTAGTAACAGAGTTATCAACAGGATAATACACAGACATACAAAGGATAAGAAGTAAGAGGTACCGGTTATCAACAATACGGACCCAAGTAACGCGAGAAACACGATCAAGGAGACGATTCCTATAATCTTCAAGTATAAACTCCGGTTAACCATAGCTACTCTCCTTATAATCTACAATCCGTATTTCCGCATCTTATTATAAAGGGTCTGGCGGCTAATATCCAATTGTTGAGCCGCAAGCGTCAGGTTCCCTTTCTTTTCTTTCAATACCTCGGCGATAAACTGCCGTTCCATATCCTCCAACGTACAAGGATGGGAGACTTCCGAAAGCTCCTCCACATAGAAATCATCGGCATCCAAACGGCATTTATCCACAAGTAAGACCGTACGTTCGACGATTTGCTGCAACAAGGCCAAATCACCCCGCCCGGCCATATCGGATAACTTATCGACCGCCTCCGCTGTCAGACGAGGCAATGGTTTCGCATAAGCCTCCGTATATTTCTTTAGCAATGCATTAATAAGAGATTCGGCCACAGATGAAGCCTTATCTGTATTTGATTCCATACGGTGTTCCCACACATGGACAAGGGTTTGAATAAGTTTCTCGTTATCCCAAGGTTTCACGATAAAGTCCGAGGCTCCCCTTTTAAGGGAAGATACAGCCAACTCGATATCCCCAAAAGCGGTTATCAAGATAACGGCCGGAGGATTCTTAAGCTCCAAAATACGATCCAACCAGAAAAGCCCTTCCCCACCGCTTTGCTTTCCAGCGCCGAAGTTCATATCCAGTAAAACCATATCTACATCTCCATTCCGTAAAAGGGCAGGCAATAGAACAGGAGATGATACGGTAACGATCGTCTTAAACTCATGGGACAGGATCGTCCGCAGACTTCTCAATACCGCCTCATTGTCATCTACGACTATAATCTTCGCGTTACGCATGAAGCCTCCTCTTTTTTCGCACGCAAAGATACGATCTTTTCCCGGCTCTCAGTGTCCAATATTTAGACAAATCCAGTCCTTTACGAACGTTTCCTCCGATTTTATTTGCCATATTCCACGCAACCGGATAGCTTTGAACCAACAAACAGATAAAACCATGGAATCCATATCTCTAAAACTTATATTCCGTAGCTGGTGGCGAAACAAGACGTTCGCCGTCATTTCCTTATTGAGTCTGGCGGCAGGCATCACTTGTACCAACCTACTGATCTCATACGTCATTTATGAATCTAGGATAGAAGCCCATAATCCCAATAAGTCGCATATCATCTATATGGCACAAGACTCTCCCTTGACCTCCGGAGAGAAAGTATCTTTTATTAAAGGGAAGATCCCTGTGCAGCTAAAAGACCAATACCCTGAAGTTGAGGATTATTTACGACTGAACATAGAGAATGCCGCCTCCATCACGATAGGAGAAAAGCACTTCGACCCAATCTCGATCGTCAGAGCAGATCCCTCCTTTCCTCGCTTTTTCCCTTACAAGGTAGTGGCAGGAGATATAAACAAGGCATTAACCCAACCAAACGCAATTGCGTTGACCGAATACCAAGCGAAGATATTCTTCGGGAACGAGGATCCTATCGGTAAAACCTTTTCGGCAAAGTACACTTATGAGAACGAGACGATTACCTACGAGGTCGCCGCCGTTATCAAAGAGTACCCTCAATCATTCTTGAAGTTCAACGCATTGGCAGGTACTACCTCCCAATTCAATGGCGGCCCTACCTTATTACTGGTAAACGATCTCTTCAACATTGATACGTTCACTCAAAAACTAAAGGATGATAAGGTACCTACTTTCAACGGAACCGGACAGTATTATTTCTATACCCTCCAAGAGAGTTATTTCCAAGAGCAAACCTATACACAAGAATACATCCCCTATATCCACCGAAACCAGAAAGACTTACTGTACGTTGGTTTGTTCTCAGCCATCCTAATCCTCGTGATCGCCTGTTTCAATTATGCCAACCTAAGTTTCTCCCGCATTTTGCAACAAGTAAGGATGATCTACACCCAGAAGGTGATGGGAGCATCGGCTGGGCAAATCCATCGCCAGCTATTCTTGGATACTTTCCTTACCGTGCTGATCGCTTTCTTTTTATCCTTGTTACTTACACTAGATTTCCTGCCGGCTTTCAACCAGATCGTTTCCGGACGTATCTCCTTGGGATTTTTCTTTAGTGGACAGGTCTTACCTGTGATCGTGGCACTCATCCTAGCTCTATCCATTATCCCCTCATTATATATGAGCCATAAGATCAACTCCCTTTCCCATTCCGAGTATAAATCATTCACCACCGGTACCCGGAAGCGGACAATCATAAGCGGGCTCTCCATCTTACAATTCGCCATCTCAATAGCTCTGGTATTCGCCACGCTAACCGTACGGCAGCAACTAACGCTCACTCAGACAAACGGTGAACGTTACCGGGACCTCATCGAAATAGCCGACTGGAGTGGGAACCATATACAGACCTTCTCTGAAGAGATCCGGCGTTATCCTTCCATAGAAGAGATGTGCCTTTCGAGAAGCGGGATCATACAGTTCAACTTGCGGACAATGGTCTTGAAAGACGAAAACGGAAACGAACTAAATTATACGCTAGGCCAATACGAAGGTGATAGTACTTTCCTAAAGGTTATGAAGATAAACATTCTTCAAGGGCTCTCAGAGCGAGAGGCTCTAAAACAATACAGCACACCCGTCTATATTAACGAACAATACGCACGTTTGCTCGTGCCCAAAGGCGAGAATCCCGTGGGTAAGCCTGTCCGCCTTTACGACACTGAATTCGGGAAGATGGAAAAGGAGGGAGAACCGATAGCGATTATAGCAGGGATCGTGGAGAATCTATATACAGGAACCTTACGACAAGAGGTTTACCCTAGCTTGACCTACCTAACGCATACTCCCCCCTATAACCTCGTCCAAGTCCGACTGAAAAAGGAGCATAGAGCCGAGGCTCTAACGTTACTGCAACAAACATGGGAAAAGATCAATCCCAACGTACCTTTCGAATACCAAGATATATACGAGGAATTTATGTTATCTAACCGAAAAACGATCGAACTGGCACATTTGCTCATCATGTACTCGATCATCAGCCTCCTGCTAACCGCCTTCGGATTATTCGGCATGGCTCTCTATGCCATCCAGCAGCGTACGAAAGAAATCGGTATCCGTAAGGTAAACGGGGCTACGGCCGGGGAGATCTTGTATCTATTAAATCGTCGGTTTATCGGCTGGGTAGGGATCGCTTTCGCAATTGCCGTTCCTATCACGTGGTATTCGCTGAGTTGTTGGCTGGAGAATTTCGTATATCGGGTGGACATATCCATAGGAACATGCCTGCTGTCCGGCGGTATCGTATTGATGGTTACGCTACTGACCGTAAGCAGGCATAGTTATAAGGCGGCATCCCGCAATCCCGTAAATGCCTTACAAAGCGAATAGCGAAAAGGAATATTTTGGATACTCACCTCAGTGTCTTCTCATCAAGGAATGCATCACAATCATCATACAAATTGAAAACCAATTCCTCGGGAATTACCGACCTTGATCGCCACGTTTCGATGGAGGAATAAAAACGTTCGAATAACTCCTCCTCCAATCGCTCGGTTTGCTGCATATACCCATTGCCGCTTAGATTGAAAAGTAATTCCCAATGGAAATAACTTTCCGTATTCGTCCCCCGATGATAACTGTAAATCTTATCCCGAAGCATGTTCGACGCGTCACATAACGGAGCATGTTTATTTTGATCGACAGTTAACGCCTTGGGCAACTTCTTATCGGCGCCTTTCAACCAAACCGGAACCGCAGGAGTAACCGGTGGGTAACCGATAACCGTCCACATCGTAGTGAACGAAGCATCCTCGTCCGGCCGTACACCTTGAATAGCCACAGCGCAAGAGGTACTTCTACGAGCGATAAAATCCTGCTCCGCAAACCAACCGAAAGTCTCTGGCTTATTATGTTTTCCATCTTTCAAGTCGATACCCATCAAAGGATTATGGAACGAGCGAGATAAATGGGACCGCACACAATTCTTCAAGTTTTCCGCATCGCGATTTTTCCACATAATCGGACGTCCGTCAGGTGTTACCTTGCCAGAAATGATAGCCGACGTGCAAGCATTGGCAAATTCCATGGCTCCTGATAAAACAAGAGCCATGAGACACAATATATTTCGTTGCGTACTCATCCGACAACTACATACATTTGTTATAAAACAACGCATTCATGAACAACTTACTAGTTCCAAAGAAGTAAGAACGGAAATTCATATCATCAGCAAAAACAATCACCTTACCGCTTCTATAAGGTTTCACCATTATAGCAGGCTCCTCTCTCAATAGGTTCGCATTATCCGCCGACAAGAATCCCGACAACAAGGGCTTTTTGGTATAATATAAAGGCGAAACATATGGATCCCTATCTTTCTGGAAAATGATATCATTCGTTTTTATAACAGCGATCTCATCTTGATCAAGTCCCCAAGCTAGCGGATGCGTCTTATCCAAATGACAATTCAGAATTACCCCTTTGATCAACTTTCCGGCTTTTGCTTCCGCCTTATCCGCAAAAGAACGATAAACCGATAAGCTGTCCGCCTTTTCAAGCAATGTTTCCTTTGTCTTTAAAGAGATAAGCCCTTGTTTGCTAGCCCATGCGCTAGCCTTTCCGGTAGCGATCAACACTCCTCCGGCAGCAACCCACTCCTTCAAGGCAGTCTCGGTACCCTTAGTTAGATTTGGAACACCATTAGCCAAAATGATAACATTGTAAGCCTTCAAGTCCTTGCCTGTCAAAGACGGGTTCTCTATCAATACCGGACGCATCTGAAAACGCTTATCCAACAAGAACCAAATCTCACCCGATTCCGGGATACTTACGCCACGTCCTACCAACATAGCCACTTTCGGCTGCTCCAATGGTTTAAAAGCCGGGCTGCCAAAATCCACATCAGCCATCAATCCCGTGTTGGCCGAATAGATATCCACTCCCGTATTTTTCGCCAACTCATCCAATGTCGCATAGAGCACATCCGAAGGAAGCGGCTGATTATGCGTCAATACCTGGTAGGTACCATAGCCCATCGTCCATTCTCCCTCTTCGTTCTTAAATTGGAACGGACGGTTGGTCGCACTGACCCGAATCCCCTTACGCTGCAACTCATAGACAACCTTAGGCGCATAAAACTCCCGGTTCTCAAACACATACCCCACCCGGCTTTCCCCGCCGATGAGCCGTCCTTGCGGAAAATCATTTCGCTCAATCCGATCACCCATCAATCCGGCGACACTCTTCACCGGAGCACACTCCAAGTTAAACGCATGCGGGAACGTCCATGTAGAGATATCATAGAAAGTACTATCCGTATATTCTAAACAATCCTCCATAAGCACCTTAACCATCGTACTGTATTTTTGCGCCACCGGAATGACATAGGCTGAACCTTTTTGGAACTCCTTGTTACCTGCGGCTTGATAGTCCTTCGCCAACTGATAGACCTCGATATGATGACGGGCCATATTCTCCAAGAAATGAAAAGCGACAGACTTAGATCCGCGTGTATCGAACACATAGCCCTGTACCGCCTCCTTCCGCGCCTCAGAAGCCGTACGTTCATAATATTCCTTCTGATAAGCCAGCAAACGGGTACGCATCGCCTTGGCCGCTTCCAGCGTAGCGCAAGAGGCTAATGCCTGATTCCGGATCGTCCAGCCAAAGGTCCATTCCCCGCTCGGGGTATTACGCAAATGTCCGCGCGTGGAACCTTGCTCATATAGCAGGCAAACGGATCCATGCGCATCTCCATAAGCAGCCCCTTTTCCGTAATAGAAGTCATCATAACCCTCCTTCGAATAATAAGTCGTCCCAATCCGATCGAGTGCCTTTGCCGTATAAGAAGAAATCTCGGCTGTCAAGTCTTGATTAAGCTGGGGAGTAAACGGATGGGTACGCTTAGGATGTCCCGGACTGAAATAATAAGGACGTAACGCCCCTTGCTCATGTTGATCCACGACCACATTGGGCAACCATTCAAAATATCCATTCAAGCCATTGATCCCCTCGGGATGTTGTGCCATAAGTAAGTCGCGATTACAATCGATCCAATAATGGTTCGTACGACTGGAAGGCCAAGGCTCGGTAAACTCACGTGATTTTATATCGCTAACATTCGTGAAACTTCTAGAGGAATTCACCCACGACGCAAACCGATTGATTCCATCCGGATTGGCTCCGGGAGTCATCACGACAATCTCTTGGTCTAGTAATTCCTCGATCTCAGGCCCTTGTGCCGCCGCCAAATGATAGGCAACAGCCAACGAAGCGTTCACACCCGATGCCTCATTTCCATGAATGCTATAAATCAAGCTTACGATCACAGGCATGTCGTCTATCACTATGCTTCTCGATTTCGCCACGTCGCTCAACTTTAAGTGCTCCTCCTTCAGTCGATCTATATTCTTTTGGTTCTCGGCCGAAGTAAACACGACCTCTATAAAAGGACGGTGCTGATAGGTACGCCCCGTCTCCCTAATCGTGACACGGTCGCTGCATCGCGCCAATGTTCTCATATATTCCACTACTTGATCCCATCCGGCATGTTGTTCTCCAAGCTGGAATCCCAAGATTTTTTCCGGGGTAGGAACCTGAGGGTCATAAACCTGAGAACCTTCCGGCAAGAAATACGTCAAATCATAAGGATACTCATCCGCTTGTGGTTGAGCAAAAACACCTGTCGCCAAGAAGATTGGCAACAGGCACATTAAAAAAAATCTTCTCATAACTATTTATTTACTTTATGGATTCGGTTCGCAAAGCGGATTCAGTTGAGTCTCCTTATCAGGAATAGCCCATTGCCAATCCCTATGTCCGGCCGGACGATATCTGTTCCCGTTACCCGTCACCGTTCCATCTCCATACATATTGTAATTAGAAGCTTCTGGATCCACCACTTTAGGCATTGCGTCTTTGTTCCAATATTCAATCAAACCATTCGGGAAAACCTCAGGACGAGGAGCCGGTCCACGGTCCAAATCCATATTCAAACGTTTCAAGTCGAACCAACGGAAACCTTCCCCCCAAAGCTCTATGCGACGTTGAGTCATCACCTCTTCTATCAAGTTTTCGCCCGTTTTCGTAGACAATGTATACTCCGGATCCCGATGACTTGCCAGCGGATAAAGAGCCTGAGCCGCTTTGCCTGGCTCCCCAGCACGTGCATATCCCTCCGCCATGATCAACATCATCTCCGGCAAGCGCATGAAAGGAACATCCCGGCCACCTTTCGTCGTAGGATCCGATACGATAAACTTATTGGCCATATAATTAGCATACGCTTTACTGTTACACTCCGCCCGGATCGGTCGCGGAAGAGTATTGGGATCGGTCGCCCTCGGAAACCAAATTCCTTTACGCACATCGGTATCACTGATCTTGTCGTATAACTTATTATAAATCGCACGAGGGGTATTGCCATTATACGAAATGATCTCATTCGACATATATCCATGGAAGTGAGTCAAGTTCGGAGCTTGCTGCAACAAAGGATTCGATCCCCACAACCATTCTGTATTTGATTGATCGCTAAAACGATCATTCAATGTCGTATAGGTATCATCTTGCAATTTGGCTCCTGATAGATCAACGACCAATTTAGCCATTTCAGCCGCTTCCAACCATTTACCTTGCGTCAATAAGATACGAGCCTTCAAACCGCGAGCCACGTGCAAATCAATATGCGACTTATTAGTCCGTTTCTCCTCCGTAGCACCCAATAATTGGATCGCCAAGTCGATATCCTCATTGATCTGCGTATACACCTCCTCTACAGAAGCTCTCGCTCTCGGCTCCGTTGAGTTATCGTTACGAATTACCACACCCAATTGCGTGTTATCGCCCTCTGCCTTATAACGGCCGCCATACATCTGTACCATCGTGAAATAGGCGAAAGCCCGGTAAAAATGGGCTTGCCCCTTGATATAATTCCTCTCGCTCTCCAAACCTTCCGCAGCATCGATATTATCGATAATCATACTACTGTTAGAGATAAAATATTGCAACAAGCGATAAAAATGGGTCGCGCTACCGATCGTCGCATTCCGATGGCTCGACCATTGAGCCTGCTTTTGGAACTGCGCATTGCTGTACGTATATACCAAATCATCCCCCATCACCTCATACCAAATCATCAACATATCGTAACCGCCATAAAAAGCCGAACTAGACAGATCACCCGTCCACATCAATTTATGCAAGCCATTTACAGCCAACATAGCCGATTGGGTATCATTGAACACTGCTTGCTCATCCACCGTTTGTGTGGAAGTTGTCTCCAAAAAATCCTCCTTGCAACCATTGAATAATACCACAAGAGATAGCAACACTACTATATATATATTTTTCATATTGAACATGATTTAAAAAGTAAGATTCAAACCAAAAGTAAATACTCTCGCAGGCAAATAAACATCCGCATTACCACTATATCCTGAGAATATGTTTGAACGAGGGAAAATACCTTTTCGTTTCGTCAGCAAGAATAGATTCTCTCCTGACGCATATACCCGGAGTCCTTGCATGGAAACCTTCTCCAGCCATTGCTTCGGCAGATCATAGCTCAAAGTAGCGGAAGCCAACTCCAACATATTCGAGCTGATCAACCAACGAGTAGAAGTTCCCGCATTCATATTCGTATCTGCGAAATCCTCGATGCGAGGCACATTCGTGACATCGCCCGGTTTCTGCCAACGATTCAAGATATCCACATGCTTGTTGGAAGTCAAGGATGCGGATCCTGAAGGCTGTGTCATCAAATCGGAATATCCTACATCATACATCTTGCCACCTAGCTGGAAGTTAAACAACAGGCTTAAAGAAAGATTCTTCCAAGATACGTTCGTATTAAGACCTCCCGATACCTTCGGTGTAGATTCTCCGGCCCAATCATAAATGGCCTCATTCACGTTAGTCGTATATGTTTTTCCATCCACCTCTACCAGGTCGACAGACTCCACCGTCAGTTCCGGATCCGGCACATAGATAGAGTTTCCGGTAGCAGGATCTACTCCCGCCCACTGGCGAAGATAAAACTCATAGCGCGAATGTCCCTCTTCCACCCGATGTACTCCGCTGTTATAAGGTTCTACCGGCAAAGAGGTAATCCGATTTTTCAACCATGTAGCGTTAATTCCCACAGACCACGTCCAATCCTTCGTCTGGATGATTCTTCCGTTCAAATCAACTTCCACACCTCGATTGTACATCGTACCTGCATTCTTATATGCGCTGGTAGTACCCGTATCCGGTGCTTGCGGGATCGAGAACAACAAGTTACTGGAACGACGATCGAAATACTCTATACTACCCGACAAGCGACTTTTAAACAACTCAAACTCTAACGCCACATCGCCATTGCGAGACACCTCCCATTGCAAATCCTTATTACGAACGACACGTTGCTGGATATAACCGGCCTCCAATCCGTTCATGGCCTGCTCGTAAGCCGCTTGCCACGCATAGTAGCTACCGATGGCATCATTACCCACCTCACCGTAAGCGACACGCAACTTCAGCAAATCGATGAAATCAAGATCTTCCATGAAACGCTCCTCGTCAATACGCCAACCAGCTCCTACCGAGAAGAATGTACCCCAACGGGAATCCTTGTAAAAGCGGGAGGATCCGTCGCGGCGCACGGATGCAGAAAGGAAATAACGGCTGTTATAGTCATAGTTCGCACGGGCCAGGAATCCCTCCGTCTTGTAGGTATTCGTATAAGAGTCTTGCTCGTCCGGCACCGAATAATTGCTGAACTCAAAGTTGCCATTATGGATGGTCTGGTTTTGCATGGAGCCTTTCAGGTAATTGTACTCATAATCATAACTCTCATGCCCTAATAAGACATCGACATGGTGATTGCCGAAATTCTTTGTATAGGAGAGCAATTGGTTGAACGTCCAAGTTGTCTCAAACGAAACGGTCTTCGTGCTTGACCCCACCTCAGTCTTCTCCGGATAATAGATACTGGCCGAATGCCCTAAACGAGAGCTTGTTCCCACGGCTCCGTTCACCGTAAACTTGAAATCATTCAAGAAACGGATCTCCGCATACAATTTCGCGTTCAATTGATTCCGCTTGTATCCGTTGCTGATATTTTGCAACTCAATAGCCGGGTTATTACCAGAGATATACGCACGCGAAGGCGCTTCCACACCCTCCTCGATCGTATAGGCCTGACCGAAGTCGTACACTTTATTACCATTGGCATCCAGCACATATTCTTTGGTACGAGGATCGTGTACATGGATCGGATAAATCGGTCCGATATAGCGAGTGAATCGGAAAGGGTTGTTGTTATTTCCCGAAGCTTGCGACTGCTGCCCTTCCGCCTTGCTGATATTCCCGGAGAGCGTACCGCCAATCTTCAAGAACGAGGTGATCTGCGAGTTAACATTCGTATTCAAGGTATATCGGTCAAACTTCGATCCGATGATATAACCACCTTCCGTCAGATAACCGGCGGAAAGATAATAATCCGACTTATTATTACCTCCGCTCACGCTCACGCCTATATCCGTACGGCTGCCCGTGCGCTGGATAGCGTCTTCCCAATCGGTATCATCCGCCCACATGAACGTAGCGTTCGGGTTAAGCACACCGTTCGCATCCACGACCTGATCGTCCGGCACGTTAAACGGATTGAAGCCCAGCGTTCCTGAAATCAAGTTTTGAGCGGCTGCCATTCCCGCTTGCTCTGGTGACGCACCACCACTTATCAACTGGTTGCGTGCGCTCTCCCAATATACTTTCAAATAATCATTCACGCCCAATCGTTCATAATCCTGACTTTGCCGATTCGTGAATCCTTGGTTGATTTTCACATTCACCGACATACGATCCTTACTACCCGTCTTGGTGGTTATCAAGATAACACCATTACCACCTCGTGCGCCGTACAGAGCTGCAGATGAGGCATCTTTCAAAACAGACATACTCTCTATATCACTGGGATTGATACTACTGATACTCTGATCGTAGGGCATACCGTTAAGTATAATCAAAGGGGTATTCGTCGCAGAAATAGAGCCCAATCCGCGAATATAGATATCCGAATCTGAACCGGGCTGACCACTGGCTGAGGCTACTTGCACACCCGGCGTAGATCCTAGTAAGGCTGAAGTTGCCGATGTAACAGGACGAGCCTCTATCTTCTCTGACTTCAGCAAACTGGCAGATCCAGTAAACGTACTTTTCTTAGCCGTACCATAGGCCACGACCATCACCTCATCCAATGTTTCCGAATCATCCTCCAGAAGTATCATCATCTCTGATTTGATCGGAAGCGTTTGCGAAGTCATGCCAACAAAAGATACGGTAAGCGTACGGGCATTTGCCGGCAAGTTGTCCAATGAGAAACGTCCCTCCACATCTGTAATTGTACCGATTGTTGTACCTGTCACAACAATATTAGCACCAATGACCGGCTCATTATCAACTCTTTGCAAAACACGTCCTGCAACTTTCCGGGATTGTTGTTCAATGCCATTTAAATAAGAAGTAGGCAAAGCCTCGGCAGAAACACTACCTGCCACTGAAAAAGCCAATAAAAAATGAGCTAAAAGCACGTTTTTAAAAGTCAAACAACGAATGCATCCTTTTAGTCCGTGCATATTGTCAAAAAGATTCATAATAATAGTTTTAGATTTTAATTTATCAAACACAATAACATCCGCAAGATCAGAATAAATATTATAACATCAAAGTAGGAAGCTCATTTTATTTACATTCTCGTATAAATAACACATAAAAAGTAGCGAATTTTCGTGAACGTATTCCATAGAAACAAGCCTGCTATTCGGCGGTATCGTACTGATGGTTACGTTACTGACCGTAAGCAGGCATAGTTATAAAGCGGCACCTCGTAATCCCGTAAATGCCTTACAAAGCAAATAGTGAAGAGGAATATTAAACTCTATTCGCCCATTGGCAATTTACTTAACTGAGATATTGCCTGTAAATTGGAATAATCGTATTGGTAAAGGCCATCATCGGCGATCATCATCAAGGTATTCCTAAAAGGGATTACATCGTAACCCTCCATACCTGCATAATGAACAAGCTGATTAGCCAGCAAGGTCATAGGATCTTTCGCATTGAAGACCTTTAACCCTTCGTCACAGAGGAATAAAGTACCGTTATCGATACCTAATCCTTTCGGACATTTCATGCCATAAGTAACCAGCAAGTTCGGTTGGTCTACATCACTCACGTCTATGAGCATCAGTTCATTGGTATTTTGCCCACAAGTATTTCCGGAATGCACGGTCACATACGCTAAGTCATCCTCCACGACAACCGGATCACAACCAAAGACATGACTTACGGAAGAACGATACTTAGGCGCTAACGGATCTTCCAGCGAATAGATCAACATGCCGGTCGGAGTTCCCATGAACATCTTATCTTTATAGTTGAAAAGAGTCTCGACATCACGTTGCAACCAAATGTCGTTTGTCGTCAAGACAGGCTTGTCTCCAGACAGGTCGAAAACACACATGATATTCTGTTCTACCGTATATAAGTACTTACCATAAATAGAAAAACGAGCCATAGATCCGTTCACTCCCTGCGTGGAAGTACCCGGCGCCGCATCGTTCGCCATCAGATCACCGCCATAACTCGGATAATGGTAAATAGTTTCCTCCCGTTCCTTCGGTTCCCAACCGACCACGACACCTTTCGCTCTCGCTTCCTCCGAATAACACATATTATAATCGAACCCATAGCCATTCTCTATGGTCGGAAGCGCATAACGGAAAGCGTTCTCCACACGACCTTCCAATTCAGGTCTCTCCGGATCGGAGATATCGAACCAGACCAGATCCACATACGAATCCGCATACAATTTATCATCCTTGATCGAGAGATCCTCGTTACCGATCAACTCTACAAAGCCCACTATCCGGGGAGATGCCGGATTCCTGTTATCCACGATATGGATGCCCTTATCCGGGGAAGAAATATACAGGTAATCCTTATAGAAACAGATCTTTCCCCGCTTGGTGATTGGCACCACCTCATCCGTCACCTTCACTGAATTCCGAAACTCGGAGATCGACATGAATACCGGTTCGTTGATAGCATACCGCACGACCTCCACTCTCACTCCATCATCCTTGCATCCCATTAAGACGCAAAGGCTAAAGGCAAACGCCCAATAAAAAAGTTTCCGCATAATTATAATAGATTTAATCATTAAAAAGCATATCGTATACCTGCGCTCAACCCAAATCCCAACGGCTTGTCCGTACGAATACTAGCCGGTTGATCACAGTCGAAATAATGGGAGAAGCGAGGCTCGAAATAGAGGCTCCAATCCCCATAAAAACGATAAGCAGCACCGACCGAGGCATTCACGGACCATTGCATACCGTGGATGCCCTCCTTTTTGCTCTTAGAGATAGTCGTTCCGTTTCCGGCGATATAACCGCTATACACGGCCTGCAAACCCTTCTCCATCATAAAGCCTCCGGAGAGATAGACATTCCATCGCTGATTCTTCCATACATAAACCACCAGATTCAAAGGAATACCCAGATAATGCAAAGACGATTTCACCTCCGACGGGCAATCCCCTCCCCTCTTGAATGTAGTGGATAAATACGTATACATCAATCCACTTTCCACGGCTATACGCCTGCTCAAATCCTTCCGTACCGTAAAACCGAAAGATATCGGAAGGGAATAGCTAACGTCCGGATAAGATTCGAACGAACGATTATCCAAGAAGTTCTCATCCACCTTAGAACTCCGTAATACCGGGGCATTACGGAATGAGACCGTTTGGGGAGGCGTATTACCACTCTCCTTTTCATCATCGTCTTTATCCGGCTTATCCGGATCAGGATCTTGGGAAGGAACATTCATATCTCCCGGAGAAGAAACATCGCCATAACTCATATCCGTATTTAAAAAGCTATCTACATAACCACTAGAGCCAACGGCGGCGGCCAATAACCACTTGTTCCGTTTACTCTTCTTGGCTTTCTTTTTCAAAGAGGCTTTTCGTCGGGGACTCCGTTCGCCTTCCGGTAGAGGAACCGTAGAGTCACCTCGCTTAACGACTATGTCCGTCGAATCCTCGGACGCATCCTCCTTCGCAGACGGTTCTTCTACGATAGCCGCAATCGCATCCTTCTCAATAATCTCGATAGTCTCACACTTCTCATCCTCCCGGATCGTTTCCTTTTCCCCGACAATAGCGGAAAGCTTAGCCTTTTTTTCCCATTTCAGCACTTTCGCTATACGTTTCTTTACAGGCTCTACAGGTAAAACGGGATGCTCCGGAAGAATATTCATTTCCTCCGCTTTCTCCGATATCTCTTTCTGAAAGGAGCTCAATTCCTCCAATGGCATCTTCTCCGGGGAAGGTAGCAGCCAAATAACCAAGGCCAGCACTGCGGCGGCGGCCAAGCCTCCCGTCCACAACCAACCCCGTGATCTCGCTCTTCGGTTCATCCGGGCCTCCACCTCATCCCAGCCGCCAGCATCTACCGGCAACCGGTGCTCTTCCAAGCGCTGCCGCATATAGCCGCTGAAATCATCCAGCCGTTCGTTATGATCCTTATCGTCCCGCATTTTCATGCCTTATTAAAGATTGTACACTCTTTTGCAAAGCGTTCCTCGCCCGGATAAACTGGGAACGGGAAGTCGCCTCCTGTACATGCAGCATCTCGGCGATCTCGCTATGCGTATATCCCTCTATCGCATATAAGTTGAAGACCGTACGATATCCCGGCGGCAATTGGGCCACGCAAGCCAACAAGTCGTCCGCCGATAAACGGTCCAATACGGAATAGTTGATATCTTCCAAACTGTCGTCATAGCCGTCCAGACCTACACTTAGCCTCGTGTTCTCTGAAGACCGGAGATATTCAAGAGCCGTAGTGACAAAGATCCGCCGTATCCATCCCCCGAAAGCCCCGGAGCCGGAATACGACCGGATCTTCGTAAATATCTTCACGAACCCGTCCTGCAGAAGATCACGGGCCGTCTCCCTGTCACCCACGTAACGCATGCAAACACTCATCATAGCAGGAGCATATTGCTCGTACAATTCCTTACGAGCCCATGATTCGCCTCGCATACATCCATCGATTAACAGTTGTTCATCCATAAGTACTTATGCTCTCTATTATATGGATGAAATAGGTATCCTAAAAGTTGCATCTTATTCAAAAAAAAGTTACCTTCACATCAAAAATAGGAGGAGAGTGTATGAGACGAGGATTATTTATATTCATGGCATGGATATGTGTCGTTGGAATTCAGGCACAGTCTGACTTTTCGTTTATTTTAAATAAAGAAGGTAAAATCATCGTCCTGCCTAAAAACAAGACGTATGAGTTGAACATCCCGAAAGCCTCCTATAAGACATTTACCCCTGCGGGGACACGGGATATCGATATTAAACTGCGGGAGTTCACGCCCGATATTCCCCATACGTCCCTACAAGAGCGTCCGATGGATATGCAGATATCTTCCGCCGCCTATCAGCCGTTCTTTAACGTATATACCCCGATGCTTCGGGAGGTATCGCCAATGGCGTTGGATTTCAATGAGACTTATATGAAACGGCTAAACGAAAGTTTCGATCTTATCGCTAACGGTGTTCAATATACATGGCCGGGAGTCGGAGGCATGACGATCATGAACGGGGGTATTTCTTGGCACAGCGGCAATTGGAGTCTTTATGGCGGAGGATTCGGTGGTCGTTTCTTTAGTCCCTTCAACCCTAGTCCCGGAATAACAGCCGGCGCAAACGTACAAGTGGAATATCAACCTACGGACTGGTTGAAACTGAAAGGATGGGGACAATATGCTTATTACGCTGACGAGTACAACAATCCCCATATGCTCAGGAATCCCTTTTTTTACCATACCCAAGTAGGCGGTGCCATGGAGTTCAAGATCACTGATAATTTCTGGATGGGAGCCGGTGTTAACTATGAATACAACCCGGTACGACGGAAAATGGAACCACAGTTCCTAGTCTATCCCGTCTTCAAATCGGGCCGCTTCAAGATTGGAATGTGAGGAAGACGCTATTTCCGTCTCAAACATTCCTACATGGCAACTGCCTAGGATACCGACACCACCGTCTATATTGCTAAATACACGGATCGGTTCGGCCAGACCGCCATCGATCAAAAGGTTCGAAACTGAATCCGTGTCTTTATCTTGCAAAACTTTCAGATATCGATAGTATTCCGCCGAGATAGCATATAGGTGTACCCGTAGGTGCTTGGGTGGAATCGGAAGGAAATCTTCCTCATTTAGATCTTCCATCCCTATCGAATCCGGGACTACTTTTAGCGGGTATGATCCATAATAAGGTTCATAATAATACTCATCCGTTAAGTGCAAGGTATATTCTTGCCCGTTTATTAACTCATCAGAAAAGACCTTTCCATCATACCCATACATCCAGTCATTGCCAAAGATTTGATCCAAGGCCGTCAACGATTGGCCAAAAACAGGTTCAGTCGCATAGTTTGGACTCACCGAGAACCATTTATATTCTCCTGTATATTCCTTAGCTATTCCATCAAAAACAGGAATGCCCTCTTCCATACGAAGTAAATAATAATTCTCCTCGGCAGGGTTATCTTTGAGCGTTACCTGATAAATCGCATTCTGGCGAGCAGAACCAAAAGAGCCAGCTACCGTGGCATAGGTTACCCCCGCTTTCAAGACCTGAGCAGGCTCAGGCATGGCCGTCTCAGCACTTGCCACACCATATTCCGGATAAGAGGCTTCCACACGGATGCGATCTCCTTTCACCGGTATAAAATCAGACTTGAAATAACCTTTCGTGTTAAATGCCTCATCCCCCTCTTGAAAGCTCATACGCTCTTTAAAAACGCCATTCACGAATAAATTCACCTCGGCTTTATCCAAAGTCACGTTCGGATGATCATCCGTGAAAAACCAAGTACGGGAGACACTTACGGTTAAGGGTTCGCCAGTTATAGCGACA